>JGI24021J15306_10004922_pt1 | contig 15706 bp, 8 predicted proteins | sample Ectturendosymbi1_FD_15306 | JGI IMG/M metagenome (IMG submission 15306)
TCGCAGCCTCCCACTCCCTCATGCATTTTATAAATCGATGTACTTGGAAGTCATCGCAGTACTACATTATAATAAGCATGATGATGTCATTCATGCGCACGTCTCAAAAGCTTGTGTTTCATCAAAGTAAATGTATTTGCGCCATCAAACGTATACTCTCTACTACCGCCGTGCATGTATCCTCGTCTTCCTTCATGTATTTGCGTATTCCATGTTACTGCGATGCATGCTTAAATTCAAGCGCCTTGTGTGTGTGAGTGAAGACGTTACTCAATACAATACTTATTATACTTCGATATGACCCTACCAAGAATGGAACCACTACCAGTCGCAATGGAGCTAACACTTGACCGGTGGTACAGTGGGCTGCTCAAACATTTTACCTTACAAATTGCCAAGGCGACAGAAACTACCACCGTTGCCACATTATTCTCTGCCCTTCTCCCAAACCGCCATTGCGAAACAGACAACTGGACAACTGAGTCAAGCGGACACCTTTGTTGTCTGATGATCAGTTCCATAGCGACTGTGGTAACTTGCAGTCCATACTTCCTCCATTTGCTTCTGTCACTTAAATTTCACAAGATGCATTATACAATTTGTGCCACTCAACTTCAACTTGCTGCGTGTGATAACAAAACTGGTTTCGGTTTTGTGATCCGTAAGGTTCCCTTACCACTAACAAGGTACTTCTTTCCCTCTGACAATGTTTTTCCCCTGTTTTCCCCAGCGCTGACTCTCCAAGCAACCCAGCGTGGGTTGCGATAAAAATGTATTTACTGTGAACCACATAGTCTACTGCAATATGGTTGCTGTACTTTTCTGCTTATTTGATGTCCAAATAGGCAGTTAAAGTACATCTCTTCAAGATCTACTAAGCCGGTTACTCCAACTCACTTACTTGTACATGTTTGTTTTGGAGTAGCGTAAACATGATTCATTTTTCGAAAGAATATTTGTAGAAAGGACGTGTACCCAAAAATCGAGTCTTGTTAAATTTAAGTTTTAGTAATAATCCTGCCGTAACTTTAATGTTAGCCAATTTTTTGACTTTTATATCGGGAAAGATTGCCATATAACTAGGAATTGTCTAAGTCGGTTGCAATGCCATCGCAAGTGTCTTGTATTATTGATGATCATCGGCCTTTACTGTCTTTTGCGGTCATATTTTTCACCTGCCGGGATCTTGTGTAAGCCACTGTAGCTCTTAGACCAGTGGTTCCCAACCGGTGGGCCACAGGCGGTTTTTAGGTGGGCCATGGCGCCATTTCGCATTTTGGTATGTTTAAATTCACTGAGTGATGATGAGAAGCACCCCTCGTGAACCTGAAACATCGCTGACGACGCATTGTCGGTAAACCGGTTTTCTGTCAAGCTTTCTATCTATCTGTGTGTTTTAAATTTCCAAACATATCAGGCTAGATTTATTATGCATAACAGTAAGTTCAGATGCACGCATCGAACAGTATGCAACTTAGCAGGATAAGAATTAAAATCAATACTCAACGATCAAGGAAAAAACGAAATGGTATCCAATCACGACAATAACCATTTTATTTCCCGCCTGGCATATCTTGCTGACATATTTCAACAACTCAATAAAGTTAATCTGAAACTACAAAAAAGTGGAAGGACAATCGTCGATTTCACTGACACCTCAGCGCATTCGTGAAAAAACTTGACAATTGGAAGCGAAAAGCTCAAGCAGGAAATTTTGCTTGTTCGAGATCTTGCCACAGCGGCTGGTTATGAAGTGAATGTTGATACAGCATCGAAAGTTGTTCAACGCCTTGGAGGGCTTCGTAAGGAATTTGTGCTGTACTTTCCCGAAATCATCAAATCAAACTTGGATTTGGTGAAAAATCGTTTTGTTGTTCCAGTCGAGAATGTTGCGGATTGCACGAAAGATGAACTCATCGACCTTCGGAACAAGTCTGGGGCCAAATACGTGTTCTAAACTAATAAACTTTGTCATTTTTGGCTGAAGGTGTCGGACGTTTATCCAAATGTTTGAAAAGAAGCTCTCCGATAGTTTCTTCTCTTCCTCGGGACACATTTATGTGAATCTGTATTCTCTACGCTTCTGCACGTGAAAGCAAAATATCGAAACAGATTCAACTTTACGCCAGAAGACAATCTCAGACGCACCCTTTCCACAACGGAGTCAAGAATTCACAATCTTGTCGAAAACGTCACACAAGAACAAAAATCGCACTGAGGTTAATCTCGCGGTCTGTTTTGCGTTGCTGATGCTAAAATTGAATAAAATTTGATGTATTATCGTAAAGCACAAATTTTTTTTGCTCATATTTGTGCCTAAATGAAGACAGAGTAGCGTTTTCTATTGTTCTGTGATGGTGGGCCACGACGTTCTGCTGAAAGCGACACGTGGGCCACGGCATAAAAAAGATTGGGAACCACTGTCTTAGACCCTCTGCATGGAACGAGAACGTTTCTTCCTTCGCTTTTTCGAAATTGTTTGGCCCTGGCGGGTAACGTTTGAATAAACAAGGACCTTCACCCANCTTTCACAAAAATTGCCCATNCTGCAAGTGTTTTTCTCATTGTTTAGGGAACTATTTCGATCAATCTCAATCTTCTTACTTCATAATTTTTTGTGATGTAAGGGGCCCATTGCTTATGATCACACTGGCCGTTTTTAGTGAACGCGAACCATTTACAGCAAACCTTCCCGGGCTACGTTGGCTTGGAAGGCCATAATTTACCCATAACTAGCTAATGTCTAATCTTTGAATCACGAGTCCACCCTTTGACTGCAAACATAACTGTCGGTTATTAAACGCACTATGTCACGAAAACGTTTACCTGAAAAGTGCCCCTTCCGCAAACAACAGAAAAACATTTGCTTGTGGCTTACCATATGCGTCGATGTAACAGCGCATAAAATAAATGTGCGCGATAGGGGTGGTGAAGTTACCAAACGCAGTAGAAGCATTGAGCGATGAATACGTGATTAACGACGCAAAGGTCAACTCTCCAAAAGGGCACTAGGGAAGCGTTACTAAAAAGTTGAACGCAGAAGTAAAGTTTTAAGTAATAAGCCTCGAAAGTGTTTTCCAAACGTTTTTTCCGAAACAGAGGCCTCGGCTAGGATCAGTAAATCTCACAAAATCCACGAGACCTTCACGTCAGGGCATGATATTGACAATGTTCGGAATTGTGTACTTCGGTTGGGGTTAATAGCTGGGCGCTTGATTAGGAAATAAGCTGATCGCACAGTTGGCAAGTTGCGTGTATAGCAGTACTCTTCAGTCTTCAACCTTGCCGTGGTTCCCATTTTNAGATTTTTAAAGAACCTTTTGAACCTCACCAGCTACTTCTTTAGTTAAACACAAAAAGTCAAACCGTCAGTTTAGGGAATGGGTCAGATTGCCCAGATACACTTTTTTTTCACACAACGTCAGAAAATCCGTTATGGTATTATTTCAAAGCGTTTTTCACAAGCAATCGTAAAAAACAAAGCTAGCATCAAAACAACCAAGTTTATTAAAATCATGACTTGATTTCGCTGTTCCTGCATTTTTTTCGGCAGTTCGGTCTTATCGTGGGTTAGTTCTTTCTCGACTACTCCCCGCAATAGGCAGTATCAAGAATAGAGCTTCGCTTTTGGGTTGGTTTCTACAGGACAGAAAAGCTCTTCTTCACAAAAACAATTGTAGGCTTCACAGCTAACACAGCAGCAATCTTTTCTGCAAGGTTTTCATGCTCAGGACATATAAGTAATGAAATCCAATGCTTTGAGTTAGTCATTCCTCGAAAAACAATTTCGTGGGTTAAATCGGCCCTATGTTCCAATGACGAATCATCCTCTGTTGGCTCATTATTAATTGTCTGCAGAATACTGTAGTTAATTTCTAGACTTTCGCCGTTATCTTCAGCGCAGAACGCTGGCGCTGATAGATTACCACTAGACAAGTCCAATTGATTGACTTCAGCATGCGCTTGATCGGTTTCAGATGTGCGCGACTAACCGGGAATGACAATTAACACCACTGTAAATAAACTGGGGTATTATGTCTCTACAGAAACCCCAGCCAGTGGCGCTGCAAATATGCAGCAAGGCACTGCAACAGGTCGAGAAGTACCTTGGAGTGCTTTTCACGAGTGACAGTGTAGGCGGAACAAGGAGGTAGGTATACGGATTGGTGAAGCAAACGCAATTCTGCGTGAACTTTATAGCTCTGCAGTCACAAAGTTGCCAGGTGGTCGAGCAAGGACCAAGTGAAGTGATGACATCTCCGATCTTGCTTAGTCCTGTTTGCGTGTGGAGCCAGGCGAACTACCAAAAGTTGCTGAAAAACGTGAGGTTTTTCGAGTCCTTCTAGGTCTGCTGCCCCCGTGACCTTCTCTAGAAGAAAAGAGGTTGTGAAAATGAATGAATGAATAAAGTTTAATTGAACAAAAATGAGGGTGGACATGTCCACTGGACATGGCTTTGGAAAGAAATCTCCATAAACTCTCATACTCAAATTCAAACTCTTCCATATTCTGAGTAACGGAATATCGCTGAAGTTTACCAGAAACGCGGCCTGACAAATGGTAGATTTGCCGTTTATGTTTTTTTACGTTAGATGTTTTTTAAACTTTGTTTACCGTTGGCCGGATGTGATCTCATGTCGCGCGACTATTGCATATTGCAGGCAGCATGGCACCGCAACGACAATCGGAAATGGCTAATATCGTTCTTCGCGCACTTATCTCTGGAATCTTTGTCAGCATCCTCAATGCCTCCGTCGCCGGTCAGTTTTATTTTCCCTTGTTGCCTAATCAGCGTCGCTCAGAGTTAAAAGTTGTTTTTTTACAGTAAGGGCAATTCGGTTTGTGTCTAGCTGCGTCGGTATAGTTGAACAACGATTGAAAAGAACATAGTTTTAAAGCATGCCTACCTCGTGAAGAATTCGGGCTGATTTCGTTGCGTCACAGCAAACGCGAAATTGAAACAGATGTGCTGCATTTAATGTTTCAAAATCCCTGAAACCAAACAAAACCATAGATATGCTTTGAAGTGTTAGGACTGCAATGAATCCGTTAGCTTCTTTCCATTCGAATGCATGCAGATGGAGCTGCAAGAAAACCTATGCAGTAACTATGGGCCACCGCTTCGCGTCAGCTGTGATGTCTTGGTGTGATTCTTCTCATGCGAGTACACTTGGCTTTTTCAAGTTCCATCTTGTACTCAACTCTTGTTGCAAAACACGACGTTCCTACAAGAGATGAGCACGGATCAGGACTGCAGCCAGTTTTGGCTGGATTAGGACTTCGTCAGACTGCAATGGGGGAGGAAGATAGATGCCTTCACGTGGCCCTCCTCGTTGCGGCATTTGTTGAAATGCTTACTAAATCTGTCGTTTCGAGAGCAACCACTGCTACCCGTGCTGGATGTGTTCAGCGTGGGCTGGGTCAGAATACGCCCTTCTCAGGGCGCGGCAGCAGAAATGCTGCTGAAGATGACCCATGACCCAGCATACTCCAGTTGAACAACGAGGTGCTCACTGCAAGCAAGATCAGCGTTACTTGAGCAACTAGCCTATAAGAACAAGGCTTTCATCGTCGTCCTAGAGGAGATCCACTGCACAACTGCAGATAAGCTAGTGAATCCCAACTTCTCACTAGCTGGGTCAGTCCTGAGCAGGAAGCACGGACTTGCCACGTTTGTCCACGAGCGGTTGGAATGGTCGCTGGTCAATCAGTCTCCAGAACAATCAGAGACTGAGTGGTTGTGCGTAGACGTCGCAAGATGTAAGATCATTAACGTCTACAAACCTCCACGCTCGCGATTTACACCAACGGCCATAACGACGTTCCCACACCCCAGTCTCTATGTTGGCGACTTTAACTGCCAACATGTCAACTGGGACTACAACAAAACATCCTGACGGTGAGAACATGGACTCCTGCGCAACATCGAACAACCTTGGACTGTTGTACAACCCAAAGGAAACAGTCAGTTTCTCCTCTCACCGATGGAACGTCGGCACCAACCCGGACTTGGCCTTCGCGAGTTTCGGCCAGGACAGCCAACTGCCGGACAGACGTGTTCTAGGAAAGCTCTCGCGGCCACAACATTGGTCCTCATAACGCCACCAAGACTCAAGGTTCCTGCCCACAGCGATCCGGTAAGGCGTTGGAACTTTCGCAAGGCTGATTGGAAGCGCTTTTGCCTTCTCACAGATGAATCCGTTGAGAGATTGCCACCTCCAGACACATCAAATATGGAGAAGGCATAGGAGGATTTTTGCAGGAATTACATCGACTCCTCGCACTCTAGACGCAAGGCGTGGAGCACTATCAACACACTCACTGGCAGGTCTGGACGCTCCTCTCGCCTGTGCCCCGTCTCGGCAAACTCCATCGCCTCGCAACTCGTGAAGAACGGGGCACACAGGACCGGGTTCCGCGAGTCTACCAGGCTCGTCAACAAGCAGTTGTCTGACCTCTGGAACATTCCAACACATGAGGGGCGCGATATCTCGGAATCCTTTGGGCCAGAGGAGCTTGCTGCTGCCCTCAGGTGCCCGAAGCCAGGAAAGTCTCCGGGATTGGATTCCATCTTCCCGGAGTTTATACTCCACGCCGGGTCGGCTCTGAAATCATGGTTTTGCGATTTCCTCAATTCCTGTATGTTCCAACTCAAAATTCCAAAGATCTGGAGAAGAGCACTAATAGTTGCGATCCCTAAGCCAGAAAAGCCACTGGGGGACCCAAAGAGCTACCGTCCCATATCCCGGCTGTGTGACCCTTTGAAATCCTCGAGAGACGCATCTACGATCGGGTCGAATCAATCATTGACCCATTGCTCCCACAAGAACAGGCGGGCTTTAGACACGTGAGGTCAACCGTAGACCTGGTCACCCTGCTGGCACAAGACATTGAGGTTAGCTTTTCGTTTAAGCAGAAGGGCAGAGCTGTGTTTGTCGACCGCAGAACCGCCTACGCCACTGTAGTATGGCACCGCGGCCTCACGTGCAAGCTGCTGCAGGCGATTGCTGCCTGATAGACAGATGGTCCTCTTGATCATGGAGATGGTTAGCAATCGCAGTTTTACCCTTACCACTGGAAACGGCAAAAGAAGCAGGTTACGACACCTCAAGAACGGCGTCCCACAGGGATCTGTCCTGGTGCCCCTTCTCTTCAACATCTACATCTCTGACCTGCTAACCACCGTCTCCAGAAAGTATGCATACGCTGACGATCTAGCAATCATGCATGCTGATGCATGATTGCCGCTCCTGCTTGTATAAATGGGGTATGGCCTTCTCTGCGGCCTCTTGAGTGTGGTGCAGAAGAACAAACCGTCGACCATGTTGCCCTGCACGGCCTAACAGTTCTGGACGATGAGACAATGGAATTGCTGCTCAACACCTCCCCTGAGATCTAGTACGGCCAAGTAGTGGTTAGGAGAACTGGCTTGAAAGATGAAGAAGACTGCAATTTTTTTGAAAAATTGCGGGTTCGCATTTGATCGGAGTGAGAAATTTTTTGTTGTTTAAATGTGATTATTCTAACCATATCAAAAATTTTAGTTGTGACCCAATTTTACAGATTTCGTAAATTTTGGAAATGTCAAAAACAGCTGTGTCTATTTTGCCTGCTAGAGCTATTATGCCTTCAACCTATCCTATTTGGAAAAGGTAAAATAACTCCAGCAGTGCTTTTGCCCCATGAGGCAAAATAGGCATTGCTTAAAAAATATATGGTTTTGCATGGGCGGATCAGGACTGGATCGGACTGATGATTTTAAAAAAACTTTGGGAATCAGGACTGGATCGGATTCAATTTTTTCGGATCAGGACTGGAGTTGGACTGACAGATTTCACAGTCCGCTCATCTCTGGTTCCTACCTCTTTCTATCCTAGGTTTCCTGTATGTACCACAACCCATCATGTGCACGAACATATGGAATACGACCAGCTGGAACAACACCGATCCGTTGCGACTGGAGGAATGCTGCTCACGCGCGGGTGAAGCGATGTGAGTTCTTTGAATAAGTTCCAAATTTTGGAAACAATATAATTGCAAAAGAATGATGCACTGTGAGTTCTACTCGAGCAGAACGTCATTTACCTGACCAGCGTGTTATCGCGAAAAGCATCAATTCGCAAAATTATTTTCAGCCTGGTTGCAACAAATAGGTCGCTCACTAGTTCAACTGCTCGTGCTGCTTTTTTAGATTTATGCATAAAAATTAGGTTGAGGAATTCAAATCTACCTATGTGGATTTTTTAAACGATTCCGCGACATGCTGGTGGTCGTGAAGGCCCTTCGTCCCTGCACAAACGATAACCCTCTTCAAACGTTTTGTGCCGTTTTCAGTTCTGTACTGGAGCTGGTGCNTGATCATGGATTTCATTAACNAATGCGCTCCAAGCAGTCTTTCTCGGCTGTGTTCTANCGAACTTTGACATACACAACGCTTTGTCTGTTGAAGAAAATACCATTTCTGTGCCTGGAACAATAAACGCATGGAAGATGAACCAGAAAAAAANTGCATTGCCTCTACAGATGCTGTTAAAGNTTGAGATCGTTTGAAAAAATCTTCAAGTTAATAGATAGCAAAATGAAAGCAGATTTTTTGGAACACCCCGTATACAAAGTTGTAGACCAAAGTAATTTTTTCTTGATTTTTTCTCTGATGGCTTCGTTTGCTGTCAGTAGCTTTAGCTATGATATGAACATTATTGCGAGAATCTAGAAGTTGTTTACTGAAACTAGTTTGACTGAAAATTTTGATGCAAGTCTTGTTTCTTTGTAAGCGTGTTATTACGGAAGTACTGCTCATTTTAAACAACCATGTATTGGTTGAAGGTACAAAAGGCTCATTTTGTGCGTGTTTTCTTTAACGTTTTAAATAACTTTACAAGTGAATTTAGAATTAGAAAAAACGCAAAGCGAAACTTACTCTGTCTCAACGCTGCAGAGTCTATTCAGGTGGATGTAACTTCTGCTTTATGTTACGTACTATTGCAAGCACGATCGTGTAGCTATTTAATACCATGCTCAGGAAACCTTCAAACGCTATATGAGTCGGGAAATAAAGAGTGTAATGCAGCCCTAAATTTCATTACGTTTACCCGGGACATGTGACATCCGTTATTTCCAGACAATAATAGACGAACTATTCTTGACTTCCCTACGTCCATTTATTAATCATTTTTCACAACAAAATCGTACCTGCACAGCGAAACACACATAGCATAAAAATTTTATGCACTGTATACCTCCACACAACTGCTTTTTGGAGGAAAATTTTTATTTGTGCGTAGAAAACGTCATGCGCGTTTAAGATCCGTTTTTTCTTCATATCAAGTCATTGTATNTGCCTACCCTTCACGAAATCGATTTCCGATGTCGTATCTGCCACAAAACGTTTTGCACTAAAAATTTAATTGAAATTTACGGTAGTAGTTGCACAAACTTTCCTACACATCAGGTGACCCAGAGTGGTAGAGTTCCCCAATTTCTACTTATAGGCTTTGGGTAGTGGACTACCCAGTTATCCTGACCAAGGCTAAACGCAACAGTTGATAAATTTCAGTATCGAGCTAGCATATACGATTTAGTGAGGACGGTTGCTTTGGTCAGTCGAGTTTCATTGGCTGATTCGTAGAAAACTGTTGTCGCAGATGACCGACGCTTGGTATCAATGTTTCTTAAACAGATCTGGCAGAAACAAGATTTTCAAGGGTACCCAAGATTTCGCGCGTAAGCACGCTTATCAGACATGAACGTGTTTAAATAATACGTTAATACCTGATGAAGGCGTGTGAGAAAAAATCTTGGTTGTACTCAAGCGTTGAACCCTGGTTCATCAAATGTGTGTTAGCAAACTTTCGCAGTTACTTTATGTCTTGTTGATAGATGTATGTTGCTGCTCAAACGTTTCATGCTGTAGGCATGTGGGGCATACCCCATCGAACTGATTGTGACGTGACATTTTCCAGATCGTGCGATCAAGGTAAAATCACAAAAAAGCTAGAAAGATAATTATGTACATCTCATTGATTTTCCGAGCCAAATTTCAAAACTGTCGCAATTGAACTTGCTTGATTTAGCTGAATTTTTCATCCATCACTATTGTCCTGTTTCGGTTTTTGTTGTGGCAACCCTGGGTGTGCGTTGTTGCAGCCGCACACCTTTGCGTGTGATATGAGCATCAGTATATATACCAAGACATATTCAACCCTCGTCAATTTTGGCAGTTCAGCTCAAAGAAGCCCGTGTCTGTTCTGTTCCACCAGTAGTTATATATTCAACAGCCACACAAAAAAGAAATAAATATATTATTTCGTATTTTATGCGCATTCTCAGTTCTTTTGTAGTTTTAACAAGTTTCGATCTCGCAGCCCTGCATGTGCGCCATTCCAGCCGCACACATTCTGGGCTCAGCTACTCGTATTGGATTGTCTCGTCGTAGCGTTATGATTGCCTCGTCGTAGATACCCCCGTTTCCTAACTTGGAGTATTAGTTAGTTTGAAGTCAATACAGCGACACATGAAGTTATACAACCACGAATAAAGAGAGTGCGTGTAGAATGATGTGCATATTGGGTCATTGCTCTTCGATATAAAGTTGGATTGGAAACGTGAATATGACGTCGTAGTGTGATGTCACAAACAGCGCACACCTAGTAACAATTACCACCATACGCCGTGGGTAAATATCCAGTGGTATTATTAGCAATATTTTCAAGTCTGAATATTAATATTAATTTTTTATTGTGCAGGAACGCGAGCACTGTGAAGAACAACTGTTGCGACTGGTTCGCCTCCACAAGTACAACCATAAATTACTGCAATAGCACATTTATAAATATTGTCGCTTAATCAAGGCTGCGTTTGGTATGATGATTTCGTAGATGTTAAAGATATATGCTTTCTGTGAGCATTGAAAAATATGAAAAACATTTCACAAACTTCAACCTACTAGTTTTGTTTGGAGGGAAATTACCTTGTGTATGTTCTAATTGTGGCACTACGTCAGACTAACTCAGCTTTGCAACCTTTTAGCAATTAGGATATTGAAAAGACTTAAATAACTCCATTGCAACTCGTTTTATGTTAAGCGTTAGTTTGTATTTGCTTTTTTAATGTCGCTTTTGAAAACATTCTAAGGTGTTTTTGTTTGTATGAGTGCTGCATCCTTCTTTCACAAAATGCTGGAAAGCTATCAAGCAACATATTTGGAAAACTAGTATTATACGTGTTAGAGCGTAATTCAGAATGGGCTTTGCGTTTTTCAGCTTCTGCAAGAGTAGATCTGTTGCTTTGTGTTCTTCATGCAAACCTATCGTGAACAATCCGTTCGTGTATTTTTGCTATTGTCACTTCGTGCGGCGTGCAGTGTTTCCAGGTTATGAAGCAAAAACCGATCTAGTGAAGTGCTGACTGACGTGCGTAGATTCACTACAGCAAATCGGCTTCGATTTGCGGTACATACATCTCTGATGTAGTTGGTGCTGGTTTTGAGCGATTTCATGATAATACTCCAAGCGGCTTAATGGTTTACCTCACAAAACGTTCAAGAATTGTATGTATTTCCTGAAACTGTAAATCCAGCGCCATGCTTTGATAACTTTGAGAAATTTTCAGAAAATTTTTTCTTTTCATTCTGTATTTTGTGTTGATTTTCAATTTATATGACGATCTGGTTGTTTTAGATTCTTCACTATTCTTGGAGGAGTTTGTATTTTTTCAAGCTGCCTAGTAGTAACTGCGAAAGCTTTCAAGTTGTTATACAGCTAGGCCCGTAGCCAAGTTTTAAGGTTTGGGGGGAAACACATTTTTAGGGGGTCGAGATTTTTGTTTTTATTATATGTTTGAAACAAATTTTTCTGGGCTCAACAAAATTTGGGAGGCACAAAAAAATTGGGTGGGCACTGCCCCCGAATGCCCCCCGTGTTTACGGGCCTGTATACAGCATACGCAATGAAATATGTTGGCAGAGAACCGCTTGTTCAATGCAATTAGACACCTTTTACGTTGTTTTCTGGTGAAACCAAGCAAAATAATTCTTGCATCTGGTTTAATTCTAAACCTCGATCAACACGATGCCAAAAGTTTTTACAGCGCTCCGTAGAAGGCAACAATCAAACAAAGCATTAAAAGTAACTTTAATTGTAACAATCAGGTTTCCATAGGCGGATCCAGAATTTTTAGAAGGGTGGTTAAGGACGAGTTCATCCGAACGTGTATTGAATGCGAAGCAGTGAAGACCCAACTGCTCAGGTAACTTTTTTTAACAAACACGGTTAAATCGCATTCTCACCGTTACCCGGGCTTACTGGGACGTTTCCTGAGCAGAAGCGGCTTTCAAAACAATTCAGAAGTTGTTCTCAAACTTACCTAAACTTGAAAAAGTAACTTGTTGAATGTCGGAAAAGTTTTATTATTAGCAAAACAAACACAGGTCCACGCCTAAAAAACGCGTGGGGCAGGCACAGAAGTGACACAAAAACTACACCAAGAAACATGAAATGCAGTAACCTTTGTTGGCAGTGTGTGCAAGGCCATGCGGTATTGTGCTCAAAAAACAAAGATGTTAATGGAATAGAAGTTCATGACGTTCGGACTTGAAACTTCGTTTATTTTCGGTAAATTTTCCGATTTTTACTGCACATCACCAGGAGCGTAACGAGGGGGGGAAAGGGGCACAATTCCTCGAGCGCCGAATCACTGCGGGGGGCCACAATGTCATAAGCACTTTCTTCAATACAGTACATTACTCCGAAAGATATCAGGTTCGAACATGGGAGTGCCAAACGTTTTTCTTGCCCCGGGCGCCATTTAACCTCATTAAGCTCCTGCACAGTGCATATCACGATTGTCTAGCCAAAATGGCGAAATTTGTTTACAAAAATACCTGCCCATCAGTGGCAAACTATTTAAACAAAGTGCTGTTCATTATCAAAGTCATTTGACCATCGAATATAACTTGAAGGTCGAAAAAAGGTATATTAATTTGAAAACAAACACAATTTTGCCTCCTCCACGAAAAAAACGCTTGGGATACGCGTAAAGACAATCATACCAAAAAACTCGAAAGCAGTATGCTGGCACTTTGCCCTGGAAGGTGTTTGTTGCATCACAAGGGCATTGAAAATTATTATCAGACAATATTTTCCCACGTCACAGCGGGAAACGTGAAGTTTGCAGTGAGTCAATGACCAACTTCTCAACCATTCAATTTTTTGTACGAAACGCGACTATACCGCGGTAACGCAATTTTAAAAATACTGTACAGACGGTTGAAAAAAATTGTTAGAGACAGCAGAATTTTGGTCGATAAAAAAGCATCTGACTTCGTGCTGAGCTGAACTTTCGTCCAAAATTTGTTGCTGGCAGGTGTGATACTAATGAGTTGTCATCTTTAGCATAGCCTACAGCTAATCTAGCGCACTTCATTACCTGCCATGTAGGCTTCGTTTCACGGTTAGGTTTGCTATTTTAGAATTTACACTGTCACTGAGCGCTCTGACCTAGCCTGTAGTTAACTACATTGTAAGTTCGTTTTAGCGTAATTTTAATGCCTTCACAACATGAGCTGCACTGATTCATAAAAGCTTGCAGGAAAAAATAGTATGCTCTGCAGCTTATTCAACTTTTGTCCACAGTCTGCTCAGACCCGTCGTCACGGGGGTCTTTGGTGGGCTTAGTCCCCTAAACAAAGCTCCAAGCCCCACAAATTTAAACATGAAACACTATAAATCAGTTGCGTTTTTGTCAATTTTTAGAATGTCGAGCCTCCCCGTACAAATGCCTCCTATTGAAACGTTTCTAGCGACGGTTCTGAGTCTTCTGTTTATTCATCTTTTGTCCGCAAGATACCCAATGTTACCCAAATGAAGCACGAGTTTAAATAGTTACGTGCGCAGTGGCATGGCCACAGGCCAGCCCAAAATTTTGGGTGGGTAAAAATGTTTGATTTTAGGCGAACAACAGTGTTTTGTTTAAGACACTGCCTATTAAAGCACAAAATGACTAGATATTCTAAAAATTTGGAGGGGCCATGGCCCCCTGGCTACGCCTATGTACGTGCGGTTTAAATAACGTATATGTAATGTAAATACTTTGTGTAAAGACTTAACGTATTTATCGAACATTGGACCATAATTTTTATATAGAAACTTGTTTATTAGAAATTTTATTTGTAGTGAAATGATCACATTAGGACTGCCCAAATTCAGCAAAATAAGCTTTGTATTTAATATTTTCGTCCCTAACCCTGTACAAGAAATGGTTTATTTAAAGGCTATACAAAAAATCACCCCAGTGGACGTTTTTGTGTCTGGAACCACCGATCAAAAAATGTATCTGAAAAAATTGGGGGGATTCAGCCCCCTTAGCCCCCCCTGGATCCGCCTGTGGGTTTCTGCGTCCTCTAAAATCGCAAACGTCACGTGGCGCACCCCAAAATTTTAGCTTCCAAGAACACCTGACAGAGGCAACTTTTTCGTTGAAGTGATGCTTGACATCTTTTTCGTTAATTTACCGCAGTTGCGGAAGATCCGGAAAACAACACGATTTTTACAAACTTCTGTCCAGAAAAATTGAAAAGTGTTACAATACTTTTTAAACCTTTTTTGGTTGGTGTCATAGGTCTGCTAGGACACTCGAAGAAAATTGGCCACATTACCACAAACGTCTGAAAATTTGATACTTTAGTTTTAATTAGAGTTCATAGTCGTAGCCCTGGGGGCCCAGAGGTTCATGTCCCCCAAATGTTTAGCATATCTCGTCATTTTGTGCTTAGCAGATGGTGTCCCAAACGAAATACCGTTGCTCGCTTAAGTCAAAAATTTTGTCCCCGTAAAAAAATATTTGGGCTGGCTACGCCACTGTTAGCGATTGGTCTGAATAAGTTCAGTGAAAAAATGCACAGTTACAACAAGCAGTAGCATTTTCATCCGCGCAAATAAATCTATTGCAGTTGATATTATTAGTTCATCATCCACAGCAAACGAAGTAATTTTCAAACTGTAAACAAATTTGCACTGGGGCTGCTTTTTCAGTGGAGGTATATTTTCTTGAATTAGAGATATTAATCAATTGTTCAAGGCAGCATTTTACAAATTTTTCAAGTCGTGTTCCGAATCATTGTTTTTATGCATTTCATTTCTGTTTTTTAAAGCCACGCAATAGACCTCATAGCAAACGTTTCCATTTGTCATGACTGCATCATAGTAGACTTAATTTTTTACCCCCTGATGCACTTTTGTTCGTCATGTTAATTGTGATAAGCAAAAGCACCAGACCTCAAAAATGCTATGGACCTAGTAGTACTGGTTTGTGTAATCAGACATTTTCAACACGTCCACTTTTCAGAAAAAGTAACAAACTAAATAAAAAGATGCAGAAATGAGGTTTTCATTGATGTGGCAGATCACTATGTATCGCTAGCGATCTTTTCACAGCCAAGAATCACATCTTCCCAATCTTATCAGACCAAAGTATATATTTGTGTACTGCGTAGGTGTAATAAGCCTTCAATCAAATAAAATAAAGTAAGCGTCAGGGACCGTGTATCTGGAGGGACACAAAATCGTTTGAGCCCCCAATATTTTGTGATAAAAATTATGTAGTTTTACAAATTTCTTGGTTACATTTCTGTTGAAAACCTTCAGCATAAAGTCGGGGAAGAAATAAGAAAAATGGACATTATCATTGGGCTACCTATAGACGGTATAGA
>JGI24021J15306_10004925_pt1 | contig 15695 bp, 10 predicted proteins | sample Ectturendosymbi1_FD_15306 | JGI IMG/M metagenome (IMG submission 15306)
CACAACTAATTACCGCCACAACGGTGCTCCCCCCCTTCCTTCGCTCCACCCGTACTCACCTGACCGATGCAACTGTCCATTCGCAGCTACGCTCAGCAACTCTGTCGCAAACAACGAGTTCGTCAGCGTCGGAAAGTGAACCGGACACATCAACGCTACGTGCAAGTGAGTGGTCGACTGCGTCGTCTCAGTAGAGACATGCGCGTTGTTTACCTTTGAACTGAGAATGATAATAAGCTTTGATTACGGCAGTTCATCGTTTCTCGTCATTGCGTCATCCATTGTTCCGTCACAGTCCATGACAAGAACGACCGAAGCCGAAGCTTACTGAGCCCTGATTGGCTGTCGATAGATATCGCAGTGCGCAGTGTGGGGACCAATGTAGTCAAGAACTTCCTGGCTCTGTGAAAATAAGTTTCGCGTCGCAATTCTTGCATGCGACGTTTTTTTTATTTTTGCCGACTTTCTTTCTTTTGCATATATCAAAGAAAACTCGAAAACATCTCACAAAGAAAACTGGCAACGTCTCATTACGCGTGTGTCGAACCTGGCAGTTTTTGAAGTCGTCTCTCGTGAGCAGGGACGCCGGAGATCGGGGAAATGACGGGGACATTTATTAACCCTGGCCTACAAACAGAGCAACGGGGGTGGAGGTGCCTTTTCATAACAGTATCATATGTCACTTCGTGGTTTATCAAGATCGAATTGAAACAAGTTCATTGCAGCTATTCGCGCACACATATAACTCCAAATGGGTTTCTGTAATTTCTGTTATTATTTTTGAGGTCAACATTGTCGCTGCACAGACACAAGCATAAGTGGTAACGATTTTTTTTTTATAAGTTCCATTACCCCCCTGCCCTTGCGCTGTTCCGGCGTCCCTGCTCGCGAGCGCCCCTCCCTCGCTATCACGCACGAGGTGCGTTCGATCAGTAGCAAATTGCGCTGCACTGCGACAAGAAGCCTGCAGCCGTTACAATATCAACTCGGAAGACAGGAGGCAGTAGATGCGGAAGTGTATTTGACTCTTCCCTCTGGGCACAATCTTCGCTCGTTAAACGCCGACTTCATTCCCTCCCACTGTTTTGATTGCGCCTCTCCGTCTGCGATCAGTATGCTACGTCACAACGCTACTGAATGTTTTGACTGATCGTGGGCTGCTAGCGAAGTTGTTTTAACTCATGCGTGACTTGGCTGGTCACGCGACCAATGGCTTTTCACTGGTCAGCAGCAACNGATAAGTGTGTTGTTATTTGCTGCGAATGAGGTACGTTTTCTTGACACTTAGCTATTATTGACCGCTTGCTGTGGATCACAAATTCGTTTGAAATAATACGGACCTTGCAAATTAACTGTTCACAATCGAGGGTTGTTGGGAAGATCTCCACAAATAAAATCTATTGCAGCAAATCAGAAACACCGGCGACTGCAGCGCTCAGCTCTAGGTTCGTGTTTCGCGTTTCTTAAAAAAAACAGCCAGAAATTTCGCTCGCTTCCCTGACACTAAATGCTTAATATTGAGGAAGTTGTGACACTGAGTCCATTCTCATTTGACGAAACTGACATAAGAAACACAAACAACGCTAAAAAGTCAGAATGCGTTTAACTGCTACTGGCATCCCCCAAAATCCCCTCGGGTCAGTAATGTCTTGGCAGGTGGTCCAGTGTTGCCACTGGGGTCTGTCTCATTGACATCAGGTTTGTACGTTGTAGTTTCATATAAGCTAAATACTTCCATTACCATTACCTAGCAAAGCGCGATAAACCATGTTATATCCGAAATAGAACGAAGTGTCGCCATTAATTGAAGAAATACGTTACACGCGAGGGGAGAGATTGATTACAAAAACTTAAGATTATGGATATAACTTACTTTTATCCTAAAATGAGAGGAAATGCGGCAAACAAACAACAGCTCGGCCACATCAGATTCGTCGCCAAAACAATCAGACATTTCTCTGAACACATCAAACACTAGAAATGGCAACCCTGCGGATGACGCTTGTACAGGTTGTTCTAACTTATGTTTACGGGAAACAGCGCACAGCGTTTTGTTGCCTGCAAAATCCCTGGAATTTGACGTGACGCGCTCTGTGGACTTTGCATTGCAGCCAGCATGTCAAGCCATGGCGACGAGGAAGTCCAAAAGGCTCCATCGCCCAGCGAGCGGATAACTTCACCTGGTGAATCAAGGTACTCCACCTGGTGAAGCCTGCGACTGGCCGCCTTGCATTTTCACTGTGTTGACAGTCATTTGTGTCTGAGTAGAAGCTTCAACCGAACTTTTTGCCAGGCGTACTTTTTCAACTGCGTAGGTGATCATTCAAACAAGAAGGCGTTGTTTAATTAATGGTTCAGCGCTAATGTTGTTGACAAACGCACACGAACCACACCCGTAAACAACGCGGTCACCGCTTTATCAGCTACAGTCACACCCCTGGCGTCTCTTGTAAGGTCCTGGCGAGCTTGACACGTGGCGTCCGGTCCAGTGGTTGCAACACGACCATACTTGTTGCAGGTGCTGCCACATGTGCATTGCAACATAGTTTGTGTCTATCCTTCCGACAGATAACCCGCATGCTTCGGGCAACCACGTTACTATGATTTAGGGCCATTCCACGTCAGGTGATCCACATAAAAGACGAAATACAACCCACCCTCTCAGATTTTTATGAACTTTGGAAAGCTTGTGTAACTTTATCTCCCGGTCGCAAAAAACGATATTTTTGAAAACCAGAACCTCTGTAGCCAAAGCTGCCAGTGTTTAAACAACCTGATGTATGGATAACTTTGAAGTCTTCTTACTTCCCTCAGCGAATGGTATAAGAGCCATACTTTTCAATATTGTAAAGCGTAATATCCTTAAAATAATTCCTGAACACTAACCGCGTATGTCATGTTCGTTGACCTTTGAGCCCAGGCTAATTCAAAAACAACTTAAAGTGATCGCGCATACGTGACGCTATTTCCAATAGCGAACACCTCAACGTGCCCAATAGATGGGATGATGTGTGATACATCATTTTCTTAATCATTAAGATTTGTTCCAATGCCTGCACATTGATCCACACGCAAGTTTTGTCGTCAGACAGACGGTGCTGTTTTCAACACAACCATCAGCGACAGCAACCTGACCACTTATCAGCGTTGCCGCTAAAGCAGAATACGCGCGTTCACATCGGTTGGCTTCGATAAAACGCTCCCCGTGTTTTGTGGCTTGATGTCCGCACGGCTGCGCTGCTGGTTCCATGCACACTCGTGTTCAGTAAAGGGACATTAATGATGGCGTGTGTTCGGTGGGCGCGTGTCTGCGCTTCGCTTGCACGCACGAGATGTTTGGTCGAAGCTTCAACACAGTGGCTTCCAAAGGTGTTCAACTCTCGTGCCATTTTGTACAAAATGAATACCATCTTGGTGTTGAAAAACTTGAATTTTGAACTGAAAAAAAAAGAAGAAAAACAAGAACAATTTCTATTGGGATGGATAAATTTGTTGGAATAGCAATGATATCGGAAATATAGGAAGATAACAGAGATACTTTGCAGCAGCTTGTCGTTCAGAATCAAAAACTAAAAACTCCCATTCACAGTAACAGTAACTCCGTCAATAACGATTGTGTTACTAATAAATAAAAGGGTCTGAAAACTACCGATCCAGACCGGTAGAAAGCATAGTTTGACTTGTTGTGTATTTCTTTCAATAATAGAGGTAGTTACGTAATAAAAGAATGAAGCGAAATAGAATCATAGAGCGAGTGTTATGAAAGGATGTTGCGCATATATTAGTAAAGGAGGAAAAAGGCTAAAGCCTACGTAAAAACGTCACTAAATTGCACAAATAAACCAATTCCAGAACAAGGAAAACCCCAGAACGATGATTAAGTCACTAAAATGTAGTTCCAAACCAAACCTGTCATCTCCCATTGTTTTCCCCAGTTTACTTGCGTATTGACTATCAATCATATGCTGATCGATTGTTTATGGCGCTGAGTAGAAGATCGTTAGCGATCGTCTTGTGTGATTTTAGCAAAACTCCAAGATCATCAACCGTTGGTCGCGCACCATAGTCCGGACACCGCCATGTGCGCTGCGTCGTTGGCGAAAAAACAAATGTTTTGTTTGTTGTTTGTAGCGAAGTGATTCCTCCCATTAGCGGCAACGAAAGTTCTGGAAAAGGCGACCTCAGCTCACAGGCTCTGGTAGCTGATGACGAGGTTCAACTGGTAAAAGCAAACACTGTTTATGAAAGCAACGTTTGATTCCGACTGTGAGCTTACTAACATTTTAATTTCATGTAATCCGCTTGTTTTTAATCTTGGTGATTGTTTTGTAGACTATGAAATTTTTCATCATTTTATATTATTAGTTTGTGAAAAACCTCCGATTTCTTTTTTTAAGTTAAACACCTCGCGTCGTGTAGCGGATTAATTTTTAAACAGAAGTAGTAGCTTCAAAAAAATTTTGCCGCGCAAAATTTGATTAGTTAGCTGGTTCGATAACAAGTTTTTTGCTGGGGGTGGAGCGAATTGAGTTGATCGGAGATTTTTTTGTAATAACTACTTATATCGCTGTTTCGTATTGCAAATATTTCATTTAAGCGATCAGAAATTAATTTTGTACAAATCGTGTGATTTTAAGCAGACGTAAGTCAATGAAGTTACCTTCTTAATTGATTGTTGTGCAATCTTCTTACGGTCCCAATACCTGCTACAGCTGGTACGAGCGCAATGCATGCGGTGGGCAAGTGGGTGATAAAAATTAGCAATGCTTCGTGGGTGCGGAACTTTTCTAACCACGTTTGAAATAAGTCGCTTGTGAATATAGCTCAGACTAAAGTCTAGCGCGCTGTGTCGAAAAATCCACTTGGAATTTGTTGGCTCAAACTACTTTTGTCGTCAATAAATCGCTTCCTGCGGCGCCAAACGTGCTGTGCGTTACGTCATCTGTCCAGGACGTCACCGTATGCAGCGGCACGAGCTTCGGCTGTTCGCTTGATATAGCGCACCCTGGTGGCGATTAAAGTGAATGACAAACGTTCCGCTGCTTGGCGCTCGATCCCACTTTTACTTTCGCAAGTTACCTTGGTGTTACTTGATTTAAGCCTAACCTGAGTTCAGTTGAACTGGGACTGCGGGACAATAGTCGCTGAATCGGGAAAGTCCCTTTTATTTTAATAACATACTTGTAGCTGTCCCAAACCTGTTGAGCTCATGTTTTTTGCGAACTGACGTTGTTCAAGATGATGTTTTCAGTAAGAGGTCATCCAATCGATAACGGGAACCCAAGTAGTTTGGTCGGTGACGTTCAGAAAAGCAATGTACCCCTGGTTTGAAAGTCAATAGAACGCCGCAATGCGATTCTGCGAAAGTCTTGTTTGATTTTTATCAACCAATTCTGTAAAACATCGTTAGCTTACAAAATTCCGACAGCGTCACCAGCATGGAGCTCAATGTGCAATGAAAGCATTCCGCCGCCATTTTGTTATTTGACGCAATAATCGAATATTTTTGCAATTCAAGCGACGTCGATGCACGCAATCAGTTCTTTGTCTGAGCTCCGAATAGTTCTCGTGCTTGATGATGACAAGTCGTGGCCTGTCGTGCTGGCGGAGTGTTGCAAAAACAAGCAACGCACTTTCTTTTGATATTCCAGTCGTCCAATCACCGCATTGCCCTCGACAATGAGGAGGATGACGTCAACAGCGCATCAAGTGAACCGGACAACGGCACTCCCCCCCATCGCCCCCCACTCGAAACATCGGACTTGACAGCCGCAGATTCTGACAAAGACGAAGACACAGCTTTGTGAACAAATGCTGACTCTGAAACCGATTTAAAAGCCTATTTTTAGCCTTCTTCCATACTATGTCGTCACAATGGGACGGAATGAATCCCAATCCTCCCCCGCCTTGTTCTTCTGTCGATGCGTGTTCTGCTGAGCTGCAGCTAACAAACAGTGCATTGCGATTGTGATGGAACAATGCCCTGTACTCGCCACCATTGTTTTGTTGTGGCACGCGCATGTCGTCATAGCCATCGGCTTTATAGGAAAATAAAAACTCGACTCCAAAATTTCAGGAAGTGCAAGGTTTTGTTGAAGTTTTCGCGCTTTTCTCGATATCGTTGCTTGTGCTGAAGAGAATTGTTGTCATTCAAATTTCATTCTATTGAAGTCGCTGCTTCGACAACGCTCTGATTGGTTGGTCGCTCGAAGTGTGACACGGTTGACTGAGTTCGGGGCAAAACTCGACTGATCGCCGACACGAGTTCCCAGCTTTCCGAAATCCCTCCTCCACCTTTTCCTCGCGATGATGATTTCACAATCTTTTCTTTGTTTCGTGCGCCCTCGCCTGGTGACGTCACGCCCGCAATTGTGCTGTCGTTTCTATGACAACCAGCGTTCGAAAGAGTTAACCATGACGTCACTAGCTGCTCGCTCGAGTCGGCTGCGTGCCCGATCCAACCCGGTTCATTGTACTCGCAATGGTTGAACTCGAGTCTCGGATTATCCGAGATCTTGTTGAAATCGGAGGATCACTTACATTTATTTACTCCCCCAAAGAAAGTTTCGGTGGCTTCGAGCGCAAATGTCGTCTTATTTACTTTTTTTCGGAGTTCAATCGCCCACTTTCATGCGCATGCGCGCCTACTCAGAGGTGTGGGGATCGGCTGATGCGCTTCGTTGTCTGTATTTAATTGTGTTTCCGACCGTTTCATAACCCCCCCCTATCGCGTTCGTCAGTTAATGAAAGAAAACTGTCGAAAGACACCAGAAGCGAAACCCCCCCAGACGTCTGGACCGACGTCATCCCTTGCGAAATTTTCTTCCAAAGTTGTTTCGCTGCGATTGGCTGTGTCGTCGCGCATGATTGCTCAATACTCGCGGCGATACAATAGATCATTATCATCCGTGCTTTGCAAGGCGAAGCCTGTCCAGTAACAAAACACGCTCCAAGCCCGGATGAGTCCTGTTCGACCCTGATCCGCTCAGAACAGGCCTGGAATGCACAGATGGCTTCAAAACGCGTCAAAATTTGCTAAAAGCGTTGAGGAGGTCACCGCGCGTAGTTCTTTTGCAATTAGACTAAAACTGCGTTGCCGTGGTAACACAGTAAAATTTATTGTCCCGAGGCGAGGATGGTGTTGGGGGTGGCAGTGCGTGAACCCGCTTAAGCCGCCTGCGCTCAACCTATCTGCGATTCGCAACCTTTGCCCTCAAGTTAACAATATTCGTGCGATAACCGCCCAAACATGCTCGTTGCCAGCCATTGCTTCCACTCCTGCGCACTGCATTCATTGCGCAGGTGTGGGCATTGTTACGTGCGTGACTGCGTCGTCACGTGATTTGCGAAGTGATCGTAAAAAGAATATTAATGTTTTTGTGCATCGTCGACCTTTCGGTGGGTTTGGCACTTTAAAGTTTGTTGAAAGGTCACGTGTTTAACTTTAACTCGGTCTGTGGCGGTCTGAAAGCTTCAATCGCCCCACTGCTCCATTGTATGGTGTGTGACGTAACAGTAAAGTTGAACGGGCTGATCAAATTGAAGTCGTTGCGAAGCTTATTACGTAATCCAAAGGCGACGTCATCCTTCAAAAAGGAAAATTGATAATTTGCTACCATTGGCAAGTGACGTCACGCTTTCGTTTCGGTACTTCGTAGAATGCTTCCATTGTGACGACAGGTGACGTATCACTTTGTTCAACTGTACTTATCCTCCTCGCAGCAGTTCCATGAGCAGCCCAGAAACTGATGGCCCCTGTTGACCGTCCTGCTGGCACCAACTCGCGGGGTCGGGTTTGTTGGCCCAGATCCCCCCACGCAGTGCTCCACTGTTTTTATTGCTGAAAACTTTTGCTGTCAGATTCTCAAAAGCGATGGTTCTGCTGCATTCGAGTTTAAGTTGGTGTTGACGTCAGCTCCTGAGCTTTGCCAGTCACGTGTGTCATTCAAAGGAAAGGGTCCAACTCAGTTTAAACCTCCAGAAGAAGCTCTTTCCATCAACGATACGGTTGAATGAAATTCATTGCGCCCTGGTGACATAACCGCAGTGCACGAGATGACGTCACGTGCTGACACGTCACACCGGTAAAACCCACAACTGGAAGCGTCGTTGTCTCAACAGCTCCTCCGTCTGCATAGCTGTCCGACCCGTGTGCAATGTTGTGTTATTTTATCTTCGAGCCGATATCTATCGTAGTCGTTTCGTGGAGTCATCGTAACCGAGATTCTGTGTCTATCTTCTGACCCGTTGTGCAGTGGCGCAGGTGGTACACACTAACAAACGGTTACTGTGACCAGTTCCCTGAAATTTCCGAAAGCGAACGTCCCCAGCACCAATCGGCAGTGGCCGATGCAAAGCACGCATGCATGTGTGGGATGGGTAAGGACAAACACTGCGCGCTATCCCAATCGTACGGCGGCGTCCTTTCCCTCCAACGGGTCAGTAGTCTACTATTTTCGTTTGTAAGTTTTTCCTGTTGAAACTAATAATAAAATGAATCATTCGATGCAAATGGCATTTGCTCGAGTGTGCGTGTGTCGAAGGCGGTGGAGAATCCAGCAGCAGGTAACTTCAAGCAACTGCTTCAAACTACCACAGCGACCATTTCTTACAACGCTTCCCCCATTTGTCTTATTGTCGCATGCGAATCAATGCGGTGTTTGCATATATTTCGGTAAAGGTTATAACAGATAAAGTGATACCGTCGTGGTTCGACAAAATTTGCTTCGCAAAAAAGAAAGCGCTGTCATCTTTTGATTCGTTGCTTTCGTGTCAAACGAGTTAATCCCATTTTTATGCCGAAACGGCTTATTTGGAATTGTGGTTTGTCGCCGCTAGGTGGCACCGGTACCCTTATTTCAAACACAAAACTCCCGACTAGAGTTGTTTTCGAAAGCAACGAGGTGGCATGTGTAACAGTAGTTTAAAATTCGACTAGCAAAAACATCGAATGACTTCCAAGATGATACTAGGCTGCAAATTCATTCGTGGAGTAACGCAGGTACCCGACTCAGATCATCGATCGAAAATCCTGACCACACCACTGATTCTAGCGTTCTACTTTTTGACAGACCCTTGGTCTAAGACGGTCGGTCAGAGTCTGCCACCCGGTGCAAGGCATCGAACTGACGTTAGGGATTCCGAATTGCGTGAAACTAAGAACTGTTACGTGCTGTTGCTGTTTCTAAAGGCGTTAACAGTTTTTCGTTTCGAAAGGAGTTTGTTGGTGTTGAAAGTCCGATAATTTTATTTCCTGTGGGACTTTTCAAGTTTTCCAACCGATCTGTCTTCCTGAATCAATCACGAATAAATTGTTCCAAGTGCGTTGCAGCCACAATGCTGCGTCGCCCTGAGCCACCTGAAGAGAGAGTCGGGCCTGCGACCCTCCGCGTAAGAGCCACAATAGACTTTTCCCTACTCGATCAGGTAGACTCTACTACTGCTGCTACGAATTCAACGTTATATGTGGCGAATCGCCACGCCTTTTGGCAGGAAAGAAAGTCCACCCAAGGTAATTTAGTGAAGGCCTTCACAGTTACTCTGGGCAAACATCGGTCAAACGCGAGCTATCTGTGAAATACCTGGCCGTTTTCATTCATGAAAACCTGAATTGATCATCGCATCTTAGGCATACTGAAGCAAACTTAGTTTTTGTATGTAATGTGAATTTCGAAACAATAGTATTTTAAGTAACAACAAACTCAACTAATGTTTTTTCAAACAGTCGCTTAGGTCATTTTGTTACAGCCAGGGTCACAACCAGCTGATATTTTCGTGGGGGAGTAAAGTGATTGCAACTTGTTGTTTGACAGAACAACTAAAAATGTTTTGGCCTTTTTATTGGTTACGGCTTTGGAATCTGCAACCACTCCACAGTTGATGCAAAGCAATATTTTACGCAATATGAAAATCTGTAATTTCAATTCACGTGTGAACCCCATTTACCAAACAAAGTATCGAAAGCTACAGGATTTATATAAATTTGAACTAAACAAACAGATTTTATGATGAGCTACTTTCCCACATTTATAATTTTTATGTTAGAAGTGGCATTTAATGACAAACGTTCATTTGCAAGTCTCATATAAGTAACCTCTTTTCCAAACCTACTTGGGAGTATCGGCTAGATAACCTAACGGATTTTTTTCAGTTTCCAGGCACAAGCTTGGGAATACTTTTGTTATGTACAGAAAATATTCGATTCTAATGTTTTGAACTCGGTTGTTTTTTTGCAGAAAACAATACAACACTGTAAGGACAAGAAAAATCATTGGTTTCTGTTTCACCGTTAGGTGGCAATATTGCACAGTCTCACGGCAATGTTTCCGGCACGGGTGTGGGGACGTCGCAAAACCTTTGAAGAGCCATGTGATAGTTTCCGAAAGTGGAACTCAGCATCTTTGTATTCATGTTGATGCCCGCTTCTTTTATTGGGAAGGTCCCGGGCCAGCAAACCTAGGAAGAGGACTTCATCACTTCATAGGCATCGAAAATGGAACTAGAGATTAGAAAAAGGTCATTGCCTTTACACACCAGAACTGCCAAGAAACTTCTACAAATTCATGTCGTCTATTATTTTGGTCTTCGATGAAATAGTGAGGCTAAAGCTTGGAGATGCGCCCCCAACAGGAACGATTCCACTAGTTGTGACACTATTCTTCCAAGTTAAGCCCTTGAGCCGTGAAATGTTTGGTCCATGTTGATAATATAGCCGATGTTTCAAATGAGATACCATGGCATCACTACATTGCAAGGAAAATCCTAAATTGGCATATTCACCAATTTTGGGCTTAGTGACGTGTTTAGCTCAGACTCATGATGTACATCATAGGGGTTAGCAAAAGAAAAAAAGCACACGAAAATGTGTAATCACGCACATCATGGAGGAGGTGTTACTTGGCAGACCCAGAGGCAGGCAATAATTTAAAGAAGTGTGGAGAACGTCCGGCCCGCGTGAGCATTTAATATGGCCCGCATCAGAATTGTCGTTACCCAAGATAGAATACAAGATCGCGTCAAAACGAATTTCCCTTATAAGCAAACACTTGGACTGTTAGCCAAGGAAATATCCCGCGTTCCTTCTCAACGTTTTTCTCCTTATTTTCCTCAGAAAGACAAGGGTAAAAATAAGTAGAATTAGTTGTTTTTGTGGACGATCAACGATATTACACAATATATATGGCCTGTGCTACTGAATAGGTTCCCTACCCCTGCTGTAGAGCAACGAAGACTATAATTGCTCCAACAGCATCCACTGCATTCACTCTCTCTGCCCTGTGCAATACCGTTGAACCGATAAGATTCAAAACGGTGACCGTTTGGAGAAACCAATGTAACTGTATAATAGTGATAATACCACACAGATTACTAACCTGGTCATCGAACAAAGTTTTTTTTCAGCGAGACAGTAACAAGTGCTTTCAGAATGATGGTGTTTCATTGAAGCTGAAGATTTACGTGCAAAAGAAAATGTTTTGCATTACTTCCAATTACTGCCAAACTTTGTCTACTTTTTCTAAATATTCATCTTGGAAACGACAAGGTGCTTGATCGTTGATCTCTTCGTTGAAATGAGTGTAATTCTCAGAAATATTATCATAAAACGCAGTAGGCGTCTTTATGGACAAAGAAGAAGGCTGTGTATTGAATAAGCATTCGTTCTTTTCATTTTTGTACCTGACAGGGAAGAAAGATTTGCAGTTCCACTAGGCCCGTAACCAGGTTTTGAGGTTTTGGGGAGCAAACTACGTTTTAGGCGGACAAGACTTTTGTCTTTATTATATGTTTGAAACAAATTTTTGTGGACACAACAAATTTTGGCCGGGCACAAAAAATTAGGGCCACTGCCCCAAAACTCCCCTGTGGCTACGGGCCTGGGTGCCACACTTGAAAGGTGTTGTTTTCAGATAGCCTGCAGGGGCGACACTGGGGAAGAATCGGGGAATCCGGCCCCCATCACAGGCGGATCCAGGAGGGGTCGATTGGGGAGATAATTCCGGGTTAAAACTAACGAAAGTAACTTTATTCACCATAAATTTGCACAATTCAGAAAACATTTGTGACATAAGGCCATTTTTGCGTCCATTGTTTTGTCATAGCAGTGTTGTGAAGTACATTTCATCCCTTTTATAGAAGCAAAGCTGTTACGAGACTTGGCTATCATATATTATTGAAATCGCTTTCCCCCTAACCTTACTGGCTGGATCCGCCCCGAGCCGTGATTTACGGTTGGTCTCCCCAACTGGAAATGGCGATGACTTATTTTCTGTAGTTGTTCCACGTTTTATCGCTTTCCCCCTAACCCAGCGTTTCTTAACCTTTTTCTACCTCAGCATCCCTTTTGGTAACGCCTAAGCAGTCCAGTATCCCCTACCATTGGCTAACACCTGGTTACTATAAGGATAAAGACAAACGTATTCCTTTTACCTTTTACCGCTACATATGTGACCTTCCCAGCACCACCTGAAATTGATTTCAGCACCCCAGGTTAAGAATCCCTGCCCTAACCAATACAGCCTGACCAAGCACATGTTCAGATGCAAGCCTACACTGCGTGCAACAGGTAAGCTCCTTCCTCCGCAGTCCCGTAACCAACTTGGGACACCAGGGGGGGGGAGTTTCTGCAAGGGGCCCAAATTTTTTAAATCATATCCAATAGTTTTCAACTATGTCCAACATAATTTTTCAGGGGGGAGAACGATTTTTCACGGGGAGCTTCGCCCCCTGCGCCCCCCTAGGTACGGGCCTATTCCTCAGCCTTGAAGTGTAGATCAAAGTGGGGAATCAAATCATCACCGTTCTTTGCTGCTTTGGTGAGAAATTTTTCGAATTTTGCAGCCCTCTAACTCACTCACCTAAAGCCGTACTCCACCAGCTTGAGATCAATTCTCGTATTTACTCTTTATCATCGTAACTCGAACTCATTCTCGATGGTGATTCCCGCAACTGTGATTCTCACGTGACATCCATGTTCGGCCAACCATGACCAAAACGCTGTTCATTACCGAGGTGATCACTAATCACAATCCGGTTTGTCCGTTGGATATCCGGAAGGATAGTAAGTGTTCAACCGGATAAAGATGTCAAAAAACTGCCTTTAAGTGGAAACCAGATAGGGATATCCAATCGTAAACGCTTTAAATCAATATTTAGAGGATTCAAGCTGCGAAATAAATTTTGGTCATGTTTGACCTCCTGGAGAAAGTTTCACATTGCATAATCATTTATTTATTATTGTCGGAAGCACCTTTTCAGATTTCTGTGCCATTCCTCACACTATCTATGCATTATTAAAGATACACATTTGGAAAGTTTTCGCATACGCACAGTATGATTTCAACCAAAATAGGAATCGAATCGGATACGGATATCATTTTTTAAAAACAGAATAGCATCGAATAGTAAAAAAATGCTATCCGATCATCTGTATTTGATCATGGCTAACAAGCAATTTTGCCACGCATGCAGCGAAAAATTAATAACGGAGTAACACAGGGCACTGAGCAGTGTTGGAAATTTTTACTCTTTGTCAACAGTTCACAAAGTAAACACTGCAGTATAGCAAGTACACCTAGTGGCGTGCAAAGGTCTGGTGATGCCTGGGGCAACTGCTTGATTGTATTCCCCCCTATCAAATTTTACTACTGAGCAGTAGAGTATGACGGACATTGTTGCTGGATATACGCTGTTTGTGACGTCACAGTATAACGCCATATTAACGTTTGCAAACCAAACTTTTGGCGAAATTTGTTGACACAATATGCATATTATTCTACACGGACCCTCCTTATTCGTTGTTGTACAATGTGTCGCTGCAATGAAAATAAATTATCAGCGCTCGAAATTTGGAGACCGAAGCAAGACACAGCACTTATTGCTAGGATAGAGCAATTAATAACTGCAAAAATATCCGGCAACGCGTTAAGACAGGAGAGCAGGGCACACCCAAGGCTACGGCAGTGCAGTTCACAACTACAAAAACATCAGGCTCTGCGAATGTCTCGTCGAATAGCAGTTGAGCAGAGAGGGTATGCGGCTGTGATGGCGGACACCCAAGGTTGACAGTTTGAAACTTGCTAAACTACACGAGAATTGAGAATGCGCATAAAGTACGCAAGAAAACGTTTGTTTTTAATAATGTGGATCTTAGCCTATGTACAACTATTGGGGGGAGATAACAGACAGGGACGCCAGAGTAGCGGTACGGCAGGGGTCAGAAAAAGAGTTGAGGGCAATGGAAACTTATGAAAAACAAAAAATCGTTACCAATTAGCCTACTTTTGTTTCTGCTCATCAACAATGTTGACCTAAAAAATAACAATAGAAATTATAGAAAACCACTCTGAATTTTGTGGGTGCGCGAATAGTTGCAATGAATTTGTTTCAAGTCGATCTTGATCAACTATTGCGTTACTTATGATACTCCTATCTATGAAAAAGGCACTTCTACCTCTACCCCCGTTACCCCCTTTCGAAAGGGCAGGGAGCCCTGCCATGACCCAGTTCTCCGGCGTCCCTGAGAACAGATACGGGCTAGTGTGAGCCGTTTTAATCAACCCCTTGAACTGCCATGCAGTGACGAATTTCAGAATGCTGCACACATTTGGTCGTATTGCAAGCACAGGTGTGCGGCTATATCAGCGCACAACACGGTTGCCACATCAAAAATCGAAATGGGAACGTAGTGATGCATCAAAAAGCCAGCTAAATGAAGCAAGTTGAAATACTAGGACGATTTTGAAATTTGGCTCAGAAAATCATTAAACGTCCATAATTATCTTTCAATCCTTTTTTTGTGAGTTTCCCTTGATCGCACTATCTGGAAAAAGTCACGTAACAATCAGTTTGATTGGGTGTGCGTCGCACACCTAGAGTACAGGTCCCTGGTATTGAAGAATGCGAGAATTACTGGCATTTGAATACGTACAAACTAATGTTTACAAAAGAAACAAGTTTCGAAAAATTAAATCCTTGCAGCATGTTTTAATAGCCTTACAATAAGAAAATCATCCAGCAACAGCATTTTAATTTTTGTAATTTCGCTCTTTGGGTGCCCCCCTGCATTGAATGCCCAGGACCGTCGCCGCGTTCACCCCACCCTTCGCACACCACTGAGTACACCATATACACGGACGAATTACATGAAAACAAAGCTTTTTGGAAACTACAGCCCTCACATGCTTTTTGTTTATTCCTACTTGAAGCGTAAACCTTGAACTTTGTGACACGTAAATATTTGTGACCTGCAAAATGAATATGTTTTGGAGTTTTGTTACAGCACAAAGATGCTTGTAACATATATACGGTATATATATATATATATATATCTAGCAATATTGTTTTTCCTGCCTTCAAAATGCTTTTCTTATGTATTTTGTTAATTTATGTTCGTCAGTTGGTTTACAGTGGAATGCAGCAATGATCGGCAAAAAATGAAATGGTATGAAACAAAAATATCATCAAGCTAGAGCAGGGGTCTCAAACTCAAATTGCTCCGTGGACCAAACGGGGACTTATAAGGTAACCCGCGGGCCGCATTTTGACGCTGAGGCAACAATAGCGTTACCTGAATGTACTAGAAACAGCTTTTACATGTTATTTCCTGCGAAAGGTGTCATGAATTACAGACAAATCATTTCTAGCCGTCACTCACGTTCGTATTAATCAGTTCTAGCCGTCTAACGAACTAGTTCTCT
>JGI24021J15306_10004926_pt1 | contig 15692 bp, 9 predicted proteins | sample Ectturendosymbi1_FD_15306 | JGI IMG/M metagenome (IMG submission 15306)
GCGGGCTACAATTGGCCCGCAGGCCGTTATTTTCCCACCCCTGGGCTAGGTGAAGGTTAAAGAACTTTCAAGACTGATTGGCGAAGAAGACCCAACTTTATGATATACGCTGCAGAGATACCGAATTTCAGCATTCTTCCAGATGCTGCGACTTCTCACAACAACAGTACGTTGCTGGATTAGAATTTCAAAATGACTGCAGAACTACATGACTACACCCGCATGTCCAAAAAACGTCGAGTGTCGACAAGGCGAAATTTTATTCAGAATTATTCGAAATCTTCTTAAGGGTATTAACAGCAGATTTAACAATCGGTATGAAATATAAATTCACTATCAATCCTCCCCAAACAGGGCCGCAACGAGGGGGACAACCGCGAAATTGCCTCCACCGAAATTTTTCAAAATCATGCTAAGTGGTTAGGTGCAACAACCGGTAGTTACAATCGTTTTTCCGAAAGTAGTACAACAAGTTACGATCATTTTGCCCGCCCCAAAAATATCAGCAAGTTGCGGCCCTGGCCTTATTAAAATAATATGCTAATACGAAGTTTCAATAACGTTCATAGAAATGACATAACTTGAGTTTGTCAACCGCAACATTGTGGCAAAGACCAGATCCTGATTTCGCGACTCTATGAGTGGCCGTAACACTGGTTATCACCAGTGATAGTCTCGAACACTGGTGTAGCAGCCGTGGGTGCAAACGCACCCCCAAAAGTTTTGATTTGGTGAAAATCTGGGCAAAATCCTCAAATCCGGGAAAAATCTATGAGAATCTTCTAGAAGTCCCTGAAAATCTGAGCAAAAATGACGCCCTACATGCTTTGAATTGAAAATAATGGCCCCGAATTGACATGAAAAGCTTTTTTCTTGGAGATCACATGGCGCCCAAATTAAGAACTTATTTTTGTTTTTGGAGGCCACTTAATTTGAAGTAATTTTCGGGCAAATTTGCGAGAATCCGGGCAATATTCCGTCGCACCCCCAAAAATTTGCCTGCTCCTACACCTATGGTCTCGAGACCCATTTTGGCGAGTCTCGGCTTCGGTCACGAAGGCTGCAAATTTCGGTCACAGCCTATTGTCTTGAGACTTTGAATATCGCAAAGAAATGGCTTAGTAAAACTTCTATAATTCAACAAGTTTTTTGTTTGTTGTATTTACCAGTAAGAAACAACCTAAACAGGTTGGAAAATGCCAGAAATTCGAAAAAATTCAACTTATAAGTGATGACAACATTTTTTTGAAAAATGTCGGTAAAATCAACATATTTCGAAGTCTCGGTCTCAGAATGTTTTATGAAATCTCGGTCTCGAAGTTTTAACCAGATCTCGGTCTCGAAGGTTACGGTGTCGACTACATCACTGGTTATCACCAGGGCTGCGGAGCCTGAGCGCCGGAGCTAGGCATTTTGCCTGGAGCCGGAGCTCAAATTAAAAATCAGGAGCCGGAGTTCAGCTTAAAATTTAGGACCGGAACCGGAGCTATGGCCATTTGAGAGGTTATCACACGAACATATGTTTTTTTACAATAGTTTCTAGTTCTGTATGAGAAAGTCAGTATACTAGTTTTGATATACACGTGCAGAGATGGTTTGCCAAGTCAAAATGTTTTTCTAACAAATGCATCTGAAACATGAAGTTTAGCAGAGCTGGGATTAAGTCTTGCTGCATATATAAAAAGTAGTACTTTGTTAAATTTTTAGAAACTATGAGAAGATTTTTGAGTTGTTTCTCTACTAATTTGAGCCGAGTTTGACTTCGTGCGCACTTATCATTTTCAGGAGCAATTTTTGAAACCTTTGCCGTGGTACACATTCGCAAGATTTTGTAGAATTTTTAACATCATCATACAGAAATTATTGGATGTCTTCATGCAACAAAGTCTGGTTATAAAAAAAAATTATGTATTTACAGAAGCTGTAATTTCGAAGGTAACTTCAAACTTTATTAAATGCGTTAGGGTTGTCAAGCTACTGAGGTATGGACTTGAAAATTAGGAAATATGCTGGTCATGCTTCATTGGAGGGAAAAATACCGTATTTTCGAAAAACAGTAGTGATGAGGTTTTTGCTGTTTTCCTTTGAGATTTTCTTGACGTTTGGAGCTTATACTGCTCTTCTCTCTTTGCAATCCAGTATCAACATTAAAGATGGCGTGGGTATGAGAGCACGTTGTTTGTAGTTAATTGTTGCTTTTTATTATGTTTACGTTTCAGGGATTGATGGACTACTACTCTTCTTCTTTTAACTACTTTGAATCTTGTACCGTGGAGCGTAAATTAATACATTCACGTGCTATCTCTTGTAAACTAAATAAATTTATTGGAATTGAAGAAGAAAGTTTTACCAAGTTACTCCAAGGCTTACATTGTTGACCGTATTTCTTAACCACAACCGTAAAGACATTTTCCAATAATATTACTTTCTATTTTTCGAAGCTCGTGAACAACAACCGAGAGACCCTCACTAGTTGTGCATTTTTTTTTTATTTATTTATGAAAATACAGGGTTAACACCAGGGCAACTTAAATTTTTCACTCATCAAAAGTTTGAAATAATTTCTGGTGTCGCACTGAAGTTCACTGGCAAAGTTGGTCCTGATTGTGCTCTTACAAAATTTCGTACTGACCTGCGCACAGATTGACGACTACTCGGGTTCACAGACCTTAAGCATCCATTTCTGCCTTTCATGCATCTGAGCGAGTCGGACAACAGGTGTTCCGGCCTGGACTGAAGCTGCCGTAACAGTCGTACTCCTTACTGCAGGTGCACCTACATCTGTACTCGAACTAGCTGTGGTGCATCGTCCAAAGCACTCGATATTCCAATTCCAGCAGGCAACGTAGCCAATTAGCAGTTTCAGCATCAGATGTGCTCGAAAAGAACCTGCGGTTGCACTCGTGCAGTGGACCTAATTGCGAAGTGCAGCGTCTTTCAAGCTTTTTGCTGCAGCGGAACCTTCCGCAAATGTTTGCGTTGCTCATGGAACCCAATGCAACGATACAAGTGTCTATATTGCTGCAACCGCACCGAACTGTGGTTGCGAATGTCGTCTCAGGCAATTTCGGTTTGTTTCAGCGGAACCCCCGGCAACCACTCGCGGAACCCTGACTGAAAAAACACTGGCGTAGTGCCTGCAAAGGTGTGCTGCCCAGTCCACATCTGAAGAAGAAACGTCGCTCGCCGATAGTACAAAGTCGTTGTCACTGTAGGAGACTTTCGTCTCGTCCGCTGAAACTTCACTCGTCTCGATTTTATCGAGGTTTTCCACAGTTTCATGTACAACAGGGCAACTTTCATCACCAGTTTGTGCAACAGCACTCTGAAACCTAGAAATGAAAGGATGATTAAAAGTACTGATTTAATTTCCTCTTTTACATTTTATTCTACAACCTGAACATCAATATTATTGATCACTTTTCTCTTACTTAAGACGTTTTTCATAACGCTAATGGCGTACTTCATTAATGACACATCTCACTAATTTAGGTTTATCTGACCACGCAATACAGTTTTGCTGGCTCCTTGACAATGGGATCTCAAATCACTAAGCCGGAAACTACTTCCTGCAATAGAAATGTTTCTATAATTTGCATGCATAGGGCAACCAAAAAACTTAAATATCAGGCTTAAACCTTGTTTCACCAATATACTCAATTGGTGTCTAAGACAATAACATTATACATCGTACACACAAATACAAATATTTCAATTGTTCATGTAACTGTTTGTTATAGGCGTAACCACGCGGCTTATGTTACATTGCACGGCTTATGTTACACTACATGGCTGATTGTGCCGGATGGCAAGCAACCTGCAATATTTTATATTGATACTGCCGTGAGGGTATGAAATCGAGTGAACCCGTTTTGTTTCATCCAATATGCATAGTTTCCTCATCTGATGACCGCATGCAAATACTGTAATAACCTGAGGATATATTTATATTATTAGATTTACAGTAACTATTGCGTATTTTATATCTTAAAAAAAACCTTAGATTTAACGGAATTTTTCATAATTAGACATAGATACACAGATGGACTCAAAAATACCAGATCTGGGTGGAAAACCAAGCAATGGGAGCACAAACAACGAAGCATCATTCTGATGCCAATTGTTCCTTTCCAAGATAAGATGGAACCAGGACAATTGTCGACAAGACAATTGCCAACTGCCCACAATACAGCTAACAAGTAGGACAATTGCCAACCGGAGAACAGCTTTTGTGAAACATAGTTGTGAATGGTTTTTTTAGTCAGTACATCCCTCCTTTTAGCGTGCATGCCAAAACTGCATGACTGTTGTATTTTATGCCTTATCACAGGGGTGGGCAATTAGAGGCCCGCGGGCCACTTGTGGCCCACCACATCGTTTTCAGTGGTCTTCGAAAGCATTCTAAAAAATCTTCAATTCTGAAATTTCTACTAACTTATCACAGTAAAAGTTAGGCCGAGACTTGCCACTACAGTATTTCCACCGACTTGTTTAAATTTCCAACCTGTGACCCTCCCATAAACGTGACCTTCTGAAAGTGCCCCCCTAGCCAGAATCATCGCACACCCCTGCTTTATGTTCGTGACCTGAACCTGTGAAGGCTACCGCGGCAGTAATTAGTAAATATAGGATTAGTAGTCAGAGCTAAACATTGCAGATAATTATTCAAACAGTAGGTTGTATCTGTTTTTGAAATACTCCTACAGATTCGCATTTTTTCCGCGCCAGAATTTTTAAGCTGCTCGGCACGTTTTGTTTAATCTAATTTAAATTATTCGTGAAAAAACTCTACGACATTTTTGCAAGAGCAATACTGGGGTTGTTAGTTGTTCCAGTGGGAAGTTGTGATAGTTGGAAATCGTTTCAGTTGGCAGTTGTCCTAGCTAGTTGGCAGTTGTTCGGTTGGCAGTTGGCAGGTTGGAAGATGTCTGTTTGGCAGTTATCCGGTTGGCTATTGCCCTAGAACCGACCTACATACTTCCTTTACGAAAGCAAGTCCAAAGCCCCTGTGCAAAAGACAGTGCTCTAATGGAAGTGAAGTAGCACAGCTTTTGACAGTTTTAACTATCAACGACTGAACCATGCGCGTCGAATCGGTTAGTGTCTTCAGAGAATTTCTTCATGTACGGCAATTGCAAAGCTCGCGCGTCCAGAAACATGTCAATTTTGTTTTTACCAAAATGACATTGGAGACCTCACGCGCAGCTTTTTTTGTCAAATGTCGGGAATGTACTGCATTTGGGCAATAATCCCCCCTTACCCAAAAAATACAAAACTTATGCAGGTTTCGATAGGACCGCTCGACAGAACGCACAAAAAGTCAGCTACTGAAAGATAAGTACTTGTATTGTAAGTATTTTTTAATTTTGTTGAAAACTATGTCATGCATCTTGACGAAAGAAACCTGAGCAGGTGAAAGTTTGTTTTGTTTTCAGGAAATGTATTGCCTATAATCAAAACGTCTTCACATTAACTTACACAGTAAATCGCAGATTATACGTGTTAAAGATACCGACGCAGTTTGCATCACCAGCTGCCATGCGTGTACAGTATTTTAAATGTTTTATTCAGTGAACACTTGCGAAACGAACTCATAACTTTTGCCCGTTCTGTTGTTTGTCAGGTGCTGCATCTGCTACCGCTACTTACGCTACAGCCGCTGTAGTTGGTGTTGTCTTGACACCTGTTATCATAAGATTTGCTGGAACGAAAGTTTCGGTTCTGATTTGTCAAGCAACCTACCTCATCTACTGCATTGCAAACTTTTACCCAGGTAAGATTATGGAGAATGCTCAGAATTGTTTGCAATCCACTTGTGGTTTTGGTGGTGAATAAGTGATGCTAACAATCTTGTGCTGCATTTTCCCACCCACAGCAGGCTGAATAGTCATTATTGTGTAGCGTTTTCAACAAAAAGTCTTAGCTCGTTGGACAGGATGGCTTGCAGAAGTCGAACCAGTTGTAGAAATGCATATTACCGTAAGTTGTGTTGCTGACTCGGTACATTGCAGTTAGGGATCGACAAATGCTTTTGTGTAGAGGTGGCACCAGGCGACTTGAGTACTGAGGCGGAATTTTTGTGCGATGGTTTAGTTAAGCAACGTATTTTCTACAATACACAACCAGAAATGCAGAAAAATTTCAAAGACCTTAAAGTGTTAAAAACAATTTATCGGAATATTCTCATAAATTCAATAGTAATCTTGTGCATACAAGATCTCAAATTTGGAAGTGTCCTACTCAGGGCCGTATCTAGCTGATACCAGGCCCTGAAAACTGATGGATTTAGGGTTGGGGGTTCGAGGTAAGGCTGAAAAAAGGGCCCCGTTGATGAAGTCATCATACTCAGTCAACCGTGATAAGACCTTTTGATCCAGCTAGGAAGCAGATACGCGGGCCACCAAAGGACACGTTCCTGGACTATATGGCATGACTGACATATCAGAAAATGCAAAAGGGCAGAACCGTCGCCAGGAAGTCATCAATAGGGGCTTTACGTTTGTGCAGGGGGGCTTGAAATTGAAAATTTGATAAAAACTCCACTGATTTATAGTGTTTAATATTTCAATTTGGGGAGCGTGGTGCTTTGATTGGGGGGCTAAGACCATCAAAGTCACCTCCGTGGCGACGGGACTGCACAAGGGTATTCATGATGCCCAACTTTAAAAAGATTGAAAGTTGGGAAGACAAAGCTAGCAACACACAACAGTTAAGCGATAGCAAGCTGTCATCGCCCCCCACTTCTCTAGTTTTACAGTTGCTGTTGAGATCCCCTTTGCAAACAGAGTAGTTACTTCCACATTACAGTCGTTGTTGGAGGTCCCTTTGAAGGCACGGCACTTAAACATACAGTTGCTATTGGGGGCCCCTTTGAAAGCAGAGCATTTAGTTACACATTACGGTTGCTACTGGGGGTCCTGTTGAAAGCAGAGTACTTACACATTACAGTTGTTATTCGGGACCCTTTGAAAGCTGAGTACCTGCATATTACAGTTGCTGTTGGGGGCCCTTTTAAAGCAGGGTACTTATTTTTGATCTGGTTCGGAGTATATTCTTTAAGTGGATAGCTCGTTTTTCACCGAAAAAATAAGGAATTTACGCGAGAAACATGTCGTGGGGGGCCTGAAAAGTGGGGGACCCGATGCAAGTGCCTCGCTCGCCTCCTCTTAAACACACCACTGCCTATAAGGCTATTCTACTTGTGACGTCCAACTCTAGTTACGAGTTGTGGAAAATGGAAAAGCGTTAATCAATTTGCGCAAAGCCGAAGATAACGATATGGACGCACTCCAAGCACCCTCAGTAAAAAATGTCTAAATCCCTGAGTGCGCCACGATCATTGCTTTTATTGCTGCCTGCGACGCAAAAGGGCTTAACTACACAGTTTACTCAAAAACCAAACGTACATCAAATAACAAAGTGATCTAACAATTGTTATTTTGTTTTCTAATTGTGCAACAATGCTAGCAATGTTTGAGAAACTTTCGCATGTTATTTTGTCTGTGGCTTAAATATTTAATGTCTTCCCATCCACGCACAACGAAGTATAACTTACACACACATGGCAGTGGCACTAACAAGGGTTCTTACTGGGGCCCGCGAACCCCTAAGGGGACCGTGAAGATACTTTAAAGGGGTTCGTGAATGTAATAGGCTTTGTAGATAGCCTATTTCGATTACTACCACAATGATCAAGACCTAATTTCAAATATTTATTGCAACGTTTTCTCTTGAGGGGTCCGTAACATTTTAGGATGATCTATGAGTCTGTGACCCACAAATATTTACGAAACGCTGGTGTAAAGGGTACAGTTGGTCAATAAATGTAACAAACCTCTGTTGCTTTGAGTATAAAGTTTTATATGCGCAATGGGTGTGTACAGGATTAACGGAAGCAAAACGCAACGCAGTCAAATTTAAGCCGCCAGAAAAAATTGGCCTAACTTCTTTACTACAAACATTGTGGGAGTTTTCGGGTGGTTTAAAATGTTGGGCGATAACTGGAGATTGAAATGCGTCACGACAGTTGCGGACAAGTGCAGCGATGCAATATGTGTCAATAAATTTGAACATAGGTTGAGAACGGGGCGTACTATCGTTCGTTTCGGAAATTTACTGTATTTTCAGTTGATGTGATGATTCAGGCATAGGGGAGGAAATTCATCTACTACTCGGTAAATATACGGTTTGCGATGTTCGCAGTACGATTGGCGACATAAGACACCCCATTACAACATGCCAGAGTTTAATGCAAAAAGCACGGCCTACTTAGATATCTTCAGTAGGCCGTGACAAAAAGTACCACCAATTTGTAGTAAAAGAACCAAAAGCAAATTAAGTACGTGATGAGAAAAATACCTCATAAAAGTTCTCATGCAGTAACCGCAATATAGAGTCAGTACACACATACAAGAAAAACGAACACGATTTATTGTTTTTTATATTTCTGAAAAAGTTTGTGACCAGATTTCTAGTGCAGTGTACTTCAAAATTTTGTACCTATGTTTGAATGTGCTTTCGGTACCTAAATTTTATTTTACTTCGTATCATATGGATGAGCATCTGTAATAAGTTTGAAATAATCGTTAAATGTTCAACACTGTAAGAATCTTTTAGCTGCAGAATTTTTCTACGTTTTGTAATTGCTTGTAACTTCCGAAGTTGTAATTACAGATGTGTCCAAGCATCTCATCGCTTAATTTAAAGCTATAACGATATTAGTTGTAGATGGCACTGTATTCTAATACAGTATCAACAGCAAAAATATGATTATTATGACAGAAGAGTTGGTTAAGTCATTTATAAATAGCAAAAAGAACAACTGAGCTAAAATGAGTCGTTTAGGAACACCTGAAACAATCATTTTTGGAGCTGGTTTACTGTTTTTGGCTTGTACGTACTGCTTTCTGTTGGAAAGATATGACTGTATTAGCTATTGGAAAGATACAACTGGAAAGATACGGCTCTATTGGAAAGATACGACTGTATTAGCTTTTGAGGAATCTGCCTGCCATAATGGGCCTTCATATAAGCCTGCGAGGATTCTGTCTGAACGTGTTCACATTTAGTTTAATTTGATTTTTGCGTCACACTCATGGTCCATACCACAAGGGTACTCGAACAACACAAAACGGTTAGTCATAGCGCAGTACAGAGCAAGTGTCAATTGATAAGCATAAACAACACAGGGAGATGCCCAACACTGAAACAACACACCATAACTGCATTCACTCATCACCAAATAGTAATTCAGTAGTGGGAAGAAAACTGAAGACATTTTAACGTTACAGTGACAACTTACCACCAGGGCAAAATAGCTAAAACTGTTGGCAAAGTGTCTTACTAGGAAATCGATTTAACCGCAATTACGCATTTTCAATCCTTATTGAAGTAGAATAAGGATTTATTAGTTTAAAAACATTCCTTCAAACTTTACTGCGCTCAAGTTTTGTCAGAAATATGAAGTTAATATGAAGTGATTATAATATGAAGTTCTTAGATCTAAGTAAACTACACAAGATGTGTTTTCGATCAAGCTTTTGGGAAAAATTGTCGTGAAAGTCTCTAGTGGCCAGCGATGTGGACTGGTTATTGTGAAAACCATTGCGTCGTAGGAGTTGAGTCAGAACACAACAGTGATGTGGCCAAGTTATAACTGTCGAGTCACGAGTCGAGTTGAATCACAAGCCCTTCGATTCAGAGCCATGTAAATTTTTTTCGAGTCGAGTAAGAGTCGAATCAGAGTCGCGTCACAAAAACTTTCAAGTCATTTCGAGTCATTGGTTTTCAAATCAATGTCGACTCAAATTAAATTTAACATTTTTTATGTTTTTTACTGCAAAGTGGTGCCCAACGAGCTACGAAATGGCGCCCAACCAGCTACAAAATTCCACCCAATGATCTGAAAAGAGTTTCCCAATGTTGTTTCAGCACTTTTGTCACCAGGCTGCTTAGATCTAAGTATTTGGTGAAAGCGTTTTTTAGCTTTTATTTTACTGCTCTCTGTCACTCGCAGTCAAATTCACAAGTCTAGCCCAATCTTGCTGCAACAAATATACCTCCTTGTCCTTCACATGCCCCAACAAAAGACCAGAGATGAACATGGACTTGGATTGAAATCCTGCTCCATTTTAAAATTTTGATGGATTTAGATTAGATTAGTTTTTATAGTTTCTGCTCAACCGGATCTTTAGATTTGATAACTTTGTTTTGAACTTCTTTGCATTTTTCTGTTCGGTTTCGGAACTACATATTACTGTATTGAAAACTTTGGTTCACTGGAGTTTCTCAAATCCCCCGGGATTGTACATTGACTACGAGTGGTACAAATCTGCTCTTCCGCATTATGTGATCAAAGTTATGGAATTGCTGTGACTTTCATTGATCCAATTCATTTTCTTGACTCATCATTGTTATAGGTACAGCATTACCTATACCTCGTAACATTTAGTACAGTTCATCATTATTTATATGTGTGGCCTAGCAGTGCATGGCGTATCTAGGGTATGGCAGGCATGGCACGTGCCATGGGCGCCACTTTGACAGGGGCGCAAAAATAGCTTGGCACAAATTAATATGTGTGACTTGCAAGTTCTTCAATCTTTATTTTTCGCCCCATACAAACAACCATTAATGCGTGGTTGCATTAACACAGCGCCCTTATTTAATGTAATAATTCGGGCGTGTTGCGCCAACACCAAGCGTTGTGACAAAACTGTTGTATTGTGACACAACACGAGGATCAGACATTGTGACAGAACAGGAACATTCGCTTGCCATATATACAAGACCTCGTCTTTCTGACGCTATAGAAAAGGGTAAGACAGTGCGTGCTGTTGCATTTCAGGCAGGCCCGTAACCAGGGGGGAGAGCCACCCCCTGCAAAAATTTCCGCCCCTCTGGAAAAATGTGTTGGACCTAGTTTAAAAAATTGAGCCCCTCTCAGAAAACTCTTCGCCCCACCTGGTGTCCCAAGCTGGCCACGGGCCTGATTTCACTCAAGACGATGTTAATCAGAATGTGGTTGTAACGAGTTTAATTTGGTGACTGTGAAAATCTGACTGTTACGCACATAACTGCTGTTAAAGCTCCCACAGATTTACAACTTTCGTGAATTGCTGCGTCCCGCTACGACTTTACGAAATTTCTTCGATGGCCACCAGTGTCCGATAAATAGGCTAAGCCCTGGTTCTGAAACTGTGGGGCGTGAAAGGTTCGCAAGAAGGGCGCTAGTATGACAGAGACATTTTGTTGAAAAGCAGAATATTGGCAAATGAATCGTTGTATTGTATTTTTATTTGCTTTTGAGGTTAGGTGAGGCCAAGTATTATTAACTAACGCTGTAGTGCAGGGGAGCTCAATACGTCGATCGCCATCTACCGGTCGATCTCAAAGGTACTGTGAGTAGATCGCATGACATTAACACCTTCGGTGCCTGTGGACGGACATGTCAAGATAATGTTCATAGTTAATTGTTTTGTGTGTGGAATATGGTCTCATGTGGGTATGCAAGGTACATCAACATACATTATAAAAATAAGTCTCAGTATATTTATGAATAAACATATGTTTTGAATTTTTGTAGTAGGCAGGCCCGCAACTAGCTTGGGACCCCAGGAATGGCGATGAGTTTTCTGAGGGGGGCGCAAATTTTTTGAACTATGACCAATAGTTTTAAACTATGTCCAGCACATTTTTCCAAGGGTAGCGAAAAATTTTCTAGGGGGGATTCGCCCCCCCTGCGCCCCCTGGCTACGGGCCTGGTAGTAAATAGATCATTTTGACTTGTTCAATGCCGAAAAAGGTGTGAGCACCCCTTGCTATGTTGGATTAGGGTTCTCAGATGGCCGGTATTTTGAAAATCAGTGCCTAAATCCGGTTTTGTGAAAATAAACAATTTGCTCCAACTTCAAAAAGAACTAACGCAGAGCTTTTCAAATTATAATGACTCTAGCAGTGAATCTTGTCAGGACAGATCCTTCAGCGAAGTTTATTTGCTGCTGTTGACGCAATCCCTGGTGCGTTTTGTCACGTGACACACACACACCGAAGTGTAATGAGCCAGCCAAAATACGGTAAAATTATTGCAGGGTTAAGAATACTTATTGTTTCTCTTTTTTCCCTATGTTGCTTAGGAATTACAACCAGGGTTGCCAATTTGGTTTTTTCGAAGCTAGATTTTGAAATTCTGGCTTTTTGTAACACCTTGGCTTTTTTGGAAATAAAAAAGCCAGACAAAATCTGGCTATTTCTGGCTTTTTTCAGCCAGAAAGGCTTGGCTCTGGCGAAACATTGTCTGAGCTGCGTATTCATTACAAATCTCTTCTGACGAGACCCTACGACCATGCAGCGTGCACGGAATATTGCAAAGACGTTGCTGTTGTCCTAAAAGTGATCGATTACAGGGAAACAATGCTTCTAAAGATTGAAATTGTATTATAGCGATGTTTCCGACGAGTTTTTATGTTTGTTTCGTGTTTGGTCATGCATGTTTTATGTGTATGTCTTAAAACGTCTATCTGGATTTTTTGGTACAAGGTCTGGCTTGTTTTGGCGAACGCAGCACAGGTCGGCTACTCTGATTATAACAATACAGCTTAGATCTGGCAATGTTGTCAAAATATTTTTACAAAACTCATCTGGCAACAATATGTTGGATGTAAACCAATATTGGTCACCAAACCTCTATAACGACAAAAGGGGCGCGCCAAAAAAGGTTTAAACGTGCTACAGCCAAACAACTTGGCAAAAAAATCTAGCTCTAAACAAAATTAACAAATCTTTTCGTTCGTGAGTTTACACTTTTTACTCAAATGGCACGGTAACAATACTAACTGCTGATGTTTCGAGGACTACAGTAACTACGGTTCTCTTCCTTAGTCTCTGGACTGGGGCGTTGTGTTTAGCCCAGAGGTCCTTAAACGTGGTGTTGCTCTTTTGCACGTAACTTATTGTGCCATCCAAAGTAAATGTGATACATTTCAAAAGGAATGTTGGCTATGATTGAGGCTTCTCTGACACGATCGTTCGTTTTGCAATACCAGTGTTAGTAGCAGCAAGCCGGAGACTATCGTCCAGTGTTTGGTCTACCATTCAATTTGTAGATTTGACTTGCTTCATCGTTGAAAATATACATTACTCTCACACACGTACAGTATGTGTTTCCGAACATCGAGTGCATTTTTAGTGCAAAATGTTTCAGTTTGGGAAATCTATCCATGCTGACGTATTTCCAGACACTCTCTACAGTCTTGTCTAACGCTGTTAATATTGTACATTTTCATTAAAAGATGTTATGCTTGTTCTAATTAAAATTACCTACTGTAACTCGCACAAAACATTAAACCAATACTGAGAAAGCTCGCGGGCCTTAAACATCCTATCGGGCCACATGTGGCCCGCTGGCCTGTAGTTGGACCACACTGCTTTATAATAAAACTAAAGGAGTATGAAAGCATGTTATATGGTCCTTATGGATAATTTATAATTTTATTTGCTGAAACGAGTAAATCAAAAATAAACAGACATCGTCTGTTTTAAAACATTTATTCGCTTCATGGCTTATCTTTAGTGAAAATTCTGCCTTTCAAATTATTAAAAAGAGCGCACATTTAAACTTTGCCATGGGCGCCATTTTGCATAGATACGTCACTGTGGTATAGTACTATAAATGAACAGCTTGTGTTGTGTACCCTTAATCTTCTGGTTTGATATCTTACACGCTATTGCTGATCTTAACAGAGTTTCTCATTGCGTTGCAGCTAATGATGATTAGTTTGAAGCCTTTGTAGGGTCAATTCTTATAATGCTCTTATAATGCTGTGAGCCAAGGATAGAGCATAAGTTAAATTGAATTGGTTGGGAAACTTAATTTTCTTTGAATATTTGAGCTGAATGACATATAATCGTATATACGCCTAGCCTGATAACAGTGATAGGATTTTGGATTTAACAAGATTTTGTTTTCGGATTCGGATTCGATTTTGAAATAAAATTGATGAATCGGATTTGGATTTGAAAACCGTATAACCGTTTATCTCCAAAATACTCAGGGTAAAGTAAAAGTACAGTGTGTGGCCGACTGCCATGATCACGATACGTAAATACTATTTTAAACCACGATGCGTCCAATGTATTGTGCGCTGCTGGCACCTCAGTGAAAAGCAAAGAGTCAACACTGCCTCAGTGTTCTATCATAACACCACCAGCAGACACAGTCAAAACAGAAAAAATAAGCCAATGCTAGTCATGCGTCACTGAAGCAAAAGAGTTCATTTCTTTGTGTGCAAACTGACTGGATTTATTAATGAAGATGTTTTGAAATTTTGTAAAAATGACTATAACTCGAGCAGAACCGTCACTAGCAAGTCTTCAATAGGGGGGCGTTAGTTTGTGCAGGGGGGCTTAACATTGAAAAAAAACTCCACTGATTTATGAGTGTTTCGTTTTCCAATTTGAGGAGGCTTGGTACTTTGTTTGGTGGGCTAAGCTCACCGAAGCCTCCCCCTTGACGACGGGACTGCACTCGAGTGCAGCTGGTTATTGATTGTAACTCGAGTCGTCGAGTCGAATCATTCGGTAAAAAAACGTGGCTCTGGTCGAGTCTTCACAAAATCGTTTTTCAAGGTGACTCTAGTCGAGTCAAATCATAAAAAACCGTGACTCGAGTCAAGTCGAATCGAGTCACGCTATCACTGGAACACATCCTTGCTGGAGTTCAACACCCACGATCAACGGTTGTAATTTAACTCCGATGACACAGACATAAACTTCTGAGCAGGAATACAATGACTTGACGGCCAGTCAGGGACCGAGTTTGCTAAAAGACTTTCGGGGGACAAACCTTTGACCTTTGTTTGCGTTTCGTTGACGTCACCACGTTCGCTCAACCGTGGTACGACCTTTTTGTAAAATTAATATGGCGACCCCCTGGCTACGCCTATGGTGGTGGTAGGTGCTATATCTAGATATAACACTTAGCACTGAAAGGAAAACACATTAAGTCTGAGAGTTGGGCTTAAATAGACGTAATAGCTCAAAAATTGTGATAATCAATTAAAATTTGGTCAGTTCCGAAATACAATGTACTGCTACTAAAAACCACAAGACTACATAGATAAAATCAAGACAAAACCACAAGATCTTTTGGTATATAGTAGCAGTGGCAACCAGGCGCATAGCCGGAAATCTTAATAGGGGGGCAAACAGCAACCGAGTTTCAACATTTAAATATTTTAATGTTCCTTGTTTTTAAAGCATCATCCATTAAACGTGCATGTTTCTGGCTTTTTCTCCTGAACAATTGTGTTCAGATTTTAGCCGACAACTAAAAATAAAAAGTAAGTTTTAAAAGTTTTGATAGTGAATTTCCAAGCTTCTACTTTGGATCAATGCCACCATTTGCTCATAAACCTTTCCTGCAAAAGCGCTAGTAAACTTTTCAATGCTATAAGCGCACGATCTGCATTATGCTTTTTGCCAGGGCCGGATTTACCCTATAGGCTATATAGGCTTAAGCCTAAGGCCTCATGATCCAAGGGGGCCTCCAATAAACTGTGGTACGCATAGAGTCAATGGCCGGTGTATGATCATTTAGATCAGGGATGCCCAACCAGTCGATCGCGATCTACCGGTCGATCTTTAAATGCCTGGCAGTCGATCGCGGGTGATTTTATGCATGTATAAGGGTTTGC
>JGI24021J15306_10004929_pt1 | contig 15689 bp, 12 predicted proteins | sample Ectturendosymbi1_FD_15306 | JGI IMG/M metagenome (IMG submission 15306)
TTTTGGTCCCCCCTGCTGCTAAATCCTGGCGACAGACCTGCTCGCACCCGCAGCAAGTTAAACCCACGCCATCCCTGCCTTGCAGCAAGTTCAACCTGCCCCACACCTGCATCCCATGTGGGTTAACCCGCCCCACGCAGGACTCTACAAAGTAAGCTAAGCTGTAATTAAACTTATTGTTAAACTGTGCTGAGATCTGACTTTTCTTTAGCAGTGGTTCCCGACCTTTTAGTAGTGGTTCCCAAGTTTATGACACCCTAAAGAGAAGAGACACAACTTGCAGCACCCTGTGCTGAACCTGTGGCATTTTTGTTTGGAGGCATCTGGTTTTATCCAGTTGCATGCTGAATGGAAATGATGTACCTTACAGTTCATTTTTTGTTCCAAACTACTAGCTAAAATATAAGCAATTCCAGAGTTAATGCTATCATTTGACAGAAGTGTGTTTCTTGAGAGTTCTCTTTGGTAATTAAGTTACATAGGCAACATGGGCATAAAACAATGGTGGGCAAATCATCGCTGCAGATTATTCATGGCTCATGAAGCCAAAAGTGATAGCTCTTGAGGGTTTTCTGAAAATGGGGGCCATCATGAAACTGTGTCCACAAACTCTGTAGTAAAATCGGGGCGAATACTTTGGAATGTGGATGAAGGTACTGGCAAGCTGGTATGACAAATACTTTGAAGTCAGATGAAGAAAAGGTTGGGAAAAGGATTTTTGGAGTACATACTAAACATTACTTTGTTTGCCCACAACTCAATGTTGAATGTACCTTACACATGTACATCAACACTGTCAATCTTTTCAGCAGAAACACCTAATTTCATTAGGGTATACTAAGAGCAATAAATGGGCATATGGTGTTCTCACAGAGTACAAGATGACTATTAGCAAATATAGGAAGGATGTCAAACATTGGTATAACCACAGTTGAAACTAACTCAGGCCATTTACCAGTTGTTTTCCTGGGCATTGACATTTATGTTATTTAATACTGAAATACTGTGATTTTATGCTTGCAGAACAACCAATGTGCTACTACTAGGTGGCAGTGATAGCCTGGTGGTAGAGTGTCTGCTTCTCAATTGGAAGGTTGAGTGTTTGATCCATGTACCAAAGTTACGGCCGAAAAAACAATGCGGGTAAAAAAAACAAGTTTGGGTAAAGACATTTTACTCATTTAATTTTTTGGCCATAACTCTTGAACCAGAAATGCCAAAAAGCAATCAAAGGCTCTAAAAAGACTCAGATTATAGCCTAGTTTCTGATAAAAACTTGAGTCAAAAGATTGGCTGTTGTGGTCGGGGCGCAGGCCCTGATGACCTTGGCCAATAATGTCCAAATCTACCCTACTTATGACGTCACCCACAAAAAGTGCAAAATCCAAAACTTTCCAATTGAAAAAGTGCAAACTAGACTTGCTGCATCTTTTGATGGTTTGAACAGCTCTCGGCTCAATCGCTTGGCAAGTTAATGGAGTTGCAAAAGTGGTGTGAAAATATGGGCTTAATGTGGGCTTAAGTGGGATTTCTAAGTATGAATTATATTGTACACCAGCAATGAAGATGTTACGGTTTGCAAATACTTTAATGTTTTAGAGTACTTTTTCAATGTTACGAAAACATTTAGTACTTGAATGTTTTAAACAATGAAACACACGGAACAATGTTTTGTGTGATCCTAGCAATATTGCAATTTTTTAGAAGTTGTCGTGTATAGAGTGAACATTCAGAACAAGCATGATGAAGTCACTAGCTGTGAGTGTATCTGCTTATCTATTTTTATGAAAATTTGCAACCTCGCAGACTTTGCAATTTGTTTCAGCTTTTAAAGCGTAACAACTTGCGCACTGTTTCTGGTAAGGAAATTAAGAAATAGTTTTTTCTATGGTGATTTAAACCTTGGTTATTCAACCAAAGCGTATCAATTAACTGCAAAAGTTTAAATGACATAGTGGACAGCTGGTATGGTTATTCAGTGGAATTCATTTTGTGAATATCAGGCCATCACCTGCAACTTTCATGTCATTTCAGTTATTTAACAGGAATCAAACTGAGAATGTGTTAAATCTCTTTGGTGTGTTGTATCAAACCATTAGTAAGGTCATGGCACTTGACATTCATTGAATAAAGATATACATCGCACCAAATTGTTGACAGTATAGGTGAAAAGCATGCCTCGGTATAACCAGTTCTATCCAAAAGGAAATTCACTGTATGGTTTCGTATTCAACAGTGTTTTGTCTATTGGGCAGGCCAAGGTCACCCAACACTTGGTGGAAAGGGGAGAATATACTCACTGAAACAAAACAGTCAATCAACCACATTGCCAATGCAAGATCACAAAATTAAAACACTGCCCATTGAAGCAAAAAGATCAGAAAAAATGCAAGAATCAGTCAGTTTGCCTTTATGCACTAATTCATTGATTTTGTGTTTTTTCTACATTTACTTGGCTGGTAAGGTCAACAATCCTTTTCATATATAGGCTCCATACTGAATGATTGCCTTGCAATTCAAAGCAACCATATGCCATTGTGAAATACTGTTGTGATCAGAAATCCTGAGCGGCAAGTGTGCAAAGCTTCACACTGTGGCAGCAAGCAACAATAGAGATCACACGCCGCGATCACTCTATTATTGCTTTTTCGCGTCACATATATGTAGTGTTGTTCTTCGCCCACATCCCGTTCGTGTTGAATCACACATTCAACGCAACGCCAACGGAGAGGTTGCAACAACATCCCCTCCTTTTTACAATGAACCCCACCGATCACACGTTCTTTTTGTGAAGGCTGCACCTGGCACAACATTCACATCCTGGTCAGAGCACCATTTTGTTGCAGGCGGAAAGCCTGAGCAGCAAGTGTGCAAAGCTTCACACTCTGGCAGCAAGCAACAATAGAGATCACACACTGCGTTCGGAAAATCCTGAGCAGCATGTGCGCAAAGCTTCGCACTGTGGCAGCAAGCAACAATAGAGATCATGCTCGCAATCTCTCTTTCTATTGCTTGCTCGCGCTACATATATTATGGTGTGTACGCACATCCTGTTCGTGGTGAATCACACAATCAACGCAACACCACAGGAGCGGTTGCAACAACATCCCCTCATTTTTACAACGAACCGCACCGATCGCACTTTCTTTATGTGAAGGCTGAACTCCGCATGACCTTCACATCCTGGTCACAGCATCATTTTATTGCGATCGGAAATCCCGAGCAGCATGTGCGCAAAGCTTCGCACTGTGGCAGCAAGCAACAATAGAGATCATGCTCGCAATCTCTCTATTGCTTGCTCGCGCTACATATATTATGGTGTTATTGTTCACGCACATCCTGTTCGTGGTGAATCACACAACCAACGCAACACCACCGGAGAGGTTGCAACACAATCACTCTATTATTGCTTGTTGTGCCTCATATATGTAGTGTTGTTCTTTGCCCACATCCCGTTTGTGGTGAATCACACATTCAACACAACGCCAACGGAAAGGTTGCAACAATACCAACAACTGGAAACAATTTTGTGACAGTTTGATTTGTACCAGTTGTTCGGGTATTTACATGACATGGTAGGCCCAAGTTTACCTAGTCATATGGATGAATCCATTGGTTAATCAGCTTGGGTTGATCTCGTAATAGATAGGAAGAAGTGCGTTAATTCATGGAGCAATTTTGGAAATAGCAGAAAAATTATACTGCTTGTTTTTTGGTTGCACTTGCGTAGACTCCAGTAAGCAAGAGCTGAAAGCCAAAAATGTTGTCCAAACGTTTTTGAAATAAATCTTCCTGTTTGTGCATCAGCATTGCTAAGTTGTTTGAGTTGCACACTTCCATACAAAACCATGCCTGTACTGTATTTTGCAAGGCCATTCCAAGTAAAATTGACATTGACGCACATCTGCAAGTTTTTTTGGAAAATTTAATGATTACATAAAAAATAAAAAGAAAACAAGAATGCTGACAACAGGTAGGTCATTCTAATATGGGTACCTACAAGTTAGAAAACACAGTAAAGTCAAACACTTTTAGACAATACATTGCTGGAATAATGTACAACAAATACTTAAAATCGTTTTTATTGACTGCCTGTAATCAAAACTATTGCAACAGTGACCCTGAAACATACTTTTTAATGCAAACATAAAGGTGTTAAGTTGTCATGTGGACTGTTCCATCGTTGGTGAAGTTTTGCAAGTACAGTAGAAGTTGTTTAATTCGCCAATTTGCTTAATTAGTTACTTTTCGTTGGTCCTGGCAGAATATCTATTGTGTACATCTTTGTTTGTCTAAGTCGCCATTGTCTAATTCGTCAATTTGCTCAATTTGTAACCTCTTTCTATCCCTTGGAAGCATTTTCTTTGGCTAATACGTCATTTTGCAGTTCTGCTTTTGATGTCTAAGCAGCTGGTACATGTGGAAATTCAAACAAATTAAGGATCTTCATCTAAGAATTGTTCTACCTTGCAATTTGTTTATTGAATTTATACACGAGGTGCGAAGTGCCACCTGACTTCCCATTGAGGGAACGTGGGAAGTCTACAGTTTGTTAAAGATTTAAAAGGTTCTAGATTAAATAGAGAAGTCCCGATAGAGTGGAGGAATTAATTGTTGTTATTCAACCATAACGTCATAAACTCGTATTATATGTGTATGAGTTACTGTGATAAAGTATACGAGCTTCTATGATAGAGTTTTCACCTGTTTGCATAATTCGTCACTTGCCTAAATTGTCACTTTTTTCTAATCCTCTTAAGGTGATGAAGTAGGCAAATTCTACTGTACAAGCATTTTTGTGCTTTAAGGGCATTTATCTTAACTTGGTGCACAATCTCAGTAGTCGGCAAACACCCGGCCAGTCTGTGAGGAATTTGTTACCAGGTCATGGATTTCTGCTGATTTATGAACTAGTAAATTTCCATCACCAAACATTCATTATTTTATTGAGGGTTGGTTTACAAAATATTCCTGGCTTAAACCGATCCATAGTGCAAAAAAGTTTACAGACCCCTGCACTGTGTAGCACCTTGTGGATATTCTCCACATAATAACAATTAGAGTTCTGTCTCCATCAGCAGGCCATAACAGTCTGCTTATCTTGAAGTTACTGTGCGTTAACTGCAAATAAATTAAGTAGGTTAGATTAATTCAAGAAAGTGAGTTCTTGTGGCAAACCAGTGTCATTTTTGTGGACATGGGGAAACAAATAGCAATGATTAAAAATGCACTGTAGAAACTAGAAAATTGCATGTGTAGCTGGCATTTTATTGTTGTCAATAGGTAAACCACTCTCCAATATCACAACATCAAAAATGATTGTTTTGCTCAAATGCACCTTAATCCTGTTTTTGATGAATTAAAAAACTCAGGACAAATTTCAAAATTAATGAGGTAAGTTCTTGATGGGAAAAATTGTTACAAACTAATACAAAATGTATGAATTGAAACCTTGGGATCCAAGAAGTTGTCCAAATGCATGTCGCTCAGTAATTACTGGTGCTCCTGCTAACTCAAATCCTTGATCAGGGGTTCCCAACCTTTCTCTGACCATGTACCCCTTCAGGCTTTTGACAAATCAGCATGTATCCCTAAAATTTCGTATGACTAAATGGCTGAGTAAAATAGCAAAAATCCACTAATTTTTTAAGAGCGTTTAGATTTTTAGATATATAAAGGTAGACCTTGTTTTTGACTCAAAAGTTAACATGTTTAACAATGAGCACATCATGATTTTTGATAATAATATTCATTGACATATGTATGAAAATTTGGAAATCATACATAAATATATTCTTCCTTATATTGCTAACCTTGAATGTACCCCTTCAGATATGCAAATGTACCCTAGGGGCACATGCACCCCATGTTCGGAACTACCCCAGAGATGAAAAAATATAGACTGTTTTGGAATTTTGTGGTAATGTGCAATAAATTACAATAAGCTGTATGAATCCAGCTGTTGGTTTCGCATAATAAAAAAATTAAAAAACTATTTAAAAACAATTAAATGTATTAAAAGCGATTGTTTTTTTCAGTGTTAGCAACCTGAAAAAACTCAGTACACCTTTCATTCAATCCATTATTCATTTATAAGATCTTGTAATCATGGCATGGTTGTGGGATCAAATCAGAAGGCATGATTGGGACCTCTGATATGAATGGGCACCTGCAAATCACAATGGGCCCCCCTGAAACAGAACCATCACCAGAAAGTCTTCAATAGGTGGCATAACATTCTGAAACCTTGATAAAAACTCCACTGATTCATAGTGTTTCATATTTCAATTTGAGGGGGTGAGGAGCTTTGTTGGGGGGCTAAACCCACAAAACCCCCCATGTCAACAGGGCTGCCTTAAAGCTGCAGTGGAAGCAAATGATTTGACCAATTTTACTAGGAAATGTCAGAATGACTTATGAGAAAGATCAACACCTTTTCTTCAGATTCTGACTTACAAAATCGTGTGCACAACTAGTTGAATTCTTCTTTCTCACATATCAACCCTTGAAGTGATAATTTTAATTTGACCATTTCAAAAGCTTTCAAATAAATGCAAAGTTGGGGTCATGGGGTGGTTGGGGTGAATTTGGGTACAATACATTAAGTCACAAAAGTATGGTGTGCTGATAACCTAGGTTCTCATTTGACTCCACGATTTTTTTTAACTTTCCATAGGTTGTTTTGCCCATTACCAACATAACAGAGCATGGAAGCTTGTTCCATTGGCTGTGTAATATGTATACCTAAGGTACTAAGTGGTGATAATAATAAAATGTTATATACAAAGGTTCATTGTTGCTTGCTGATGAAGGTATTTATGTGCCCCGCTGCCCATCACTGGTATGCATATGTGGTGTGTAGCTCACATAAACTTGTTCTTGGCATAGTTTACCCACTTCAATAATATTACTTACTTTGTGTTTGGAAAAAGTGTACACCATTCAAACTGAACATAGTGCCTGAAAGTACATTTTGCCCCATGTGAACTTTTCTGGTCCACTCTTGCACAATGTAGCACTTTCTATTGAACAAAACAGTTGTACCTCTTGATACCTCCACCAAGAAAATGGTGTGTGCTGGGTGACAGTTCACTAAACACTTCTTTTGGGTTTACATAAAGATATTTCTGAAAAACGAAGATTTTGTACAAACATTGACTTAGGGTCACTCTTTAAGTAGCAGTCAGACAACAGAAAGCCAGGTATAAACAAGTAAAATCCTATGTCTAACTGGAATAGGCAAATTGTATTTGCGAGAAAAGAAGTGCAGCTTCTTGTAGATATCTATATAGATATCTTTATAGTGGACATAATTTATTGCCTACGAACAGCAAGAAAGCCTATTGTTAATAGTTAACTGCGTAGACAAAGCATATCTGGGCAATTCTGAGAAACTCTGATAGGGATACCAATCGATGGAATTTGCTACGACAATAACAATGATATCAAAATGTTTTGACAGTGTCATAAGATCTATGTTGATTGTTGCGAAAGTGGAACTTTACACATTAGCATAACATGACACACTGCGATTTTTCCCATATGCCAATATCGGAAAGTATGTCAGCTATATTTTCTGTGGCGATCAAAGGAAACCAAAGACACATTTCATCCACGTTTGAAAGTACATTAGTGATATTTTGATGATAATTTCAACTCTTTCTGAAAAAAAAAACAGTTTTCAACATTTGCAAACTTGGCAATTCCACGGCTAGAGGTTTAGCTTATCCGCTGTTTCGTTGTTGGGAAAATCAAATATGTAATAACTGTGCCATTATAATCGTGACTTCGTTTTTTTGCATCTGTCTTCCCAACATTTAGTTTTTATCGTGTTTCTTAGTTCAGTGTTGTAAGGAGTGCGAGTTACCCTTTCGGTCAGTTGTAGCGTTGATTTCTCTGCCCGACAATTATCGCGGAATTAACCTGCATCGACATTGTGTGTCGTGTCATTTATGCCACATTTCTTCATGTAAGTCACGTTTCTCGATCATATTCCCTTGCAGACAATAAAGCAAAATTCGATGAGTTTCCCAGTTACTCCTGGTTAAGTGACGACATAATTACATATTTGTTGAGTTCGTGCAGCCGCTAGATATTGTTGAATTGTACGAAAACGGATGGTTTCCATCATAGCAACACAAGAGTGGAAATCATTAACCAGCGGTTGTTGTTCCGCAATGTCGTTGCCACATACGCTTGACCTGCTTTAATTCATGAGTGAAACAACTACATGCTTCATGACGTAAACATGTTTGCTTCCCGCACTTCGAGTTTGGTCAGCCGCATTCGTTGCACTGCTGTTGTACAATTTCTTCAGCAGTCTTGGTTTAGGNGCTGTTATACTATTTTACATGTTAATGTTGTGCTTCATGTGGAGAGTTGCTGTAAACAGCCCATTTGAACTCACAGGTTAGCAATAAGCTTGCCACCTTAGCTTGTAGATCAGTGTGTTGTTGCATTTTTGCAAAAATTGTTTACATTCTGAAGAAAAATGATGCAAAGCTACTACGGTGCCAATCAGGCCCGTGTTAAGCTCGATGATTACATTTGTGATTTGAACTTGGAAATTGAAGATGGCGGTTATTCCTGTACCCCAATGAGCAAAGACGGATTTTCGTACATGTGGGCTGGTGTTAAAGGGACTTACGGAATTAGGTACGTTTCGTGGTATGGATATTTCTAATTCATTTTAACGGACAAACTGCCTTTTGGTGGCGACTGCCGCTATTGTATTCAAGTTGCTGATGACATCATCANTGCTTCATCGTAGAGTGGTNTGAGTTTCACCGTTGAGCCAGTGANAGTTCAGCTNTATCCGAACAGGGCTTGAAGTACTACGCTTTTCTCTGGAATGCATAATTCAATGGTGAAAAACTGTTACAGCTTCCGACCTTACCGCAGTATTACAGTTAAGTTTCTTTGTGTGGGTTGTGGTTCGTCAACCATGGCGAAAACTTGGTCGAAAGTGCCTCTTTCGTGCTCGTGGTAGGGTTGTCAGAACTCAGTGGAAGATGCGGCACGCGTTTCCGCTGCAGATACGCAATGCAGATGGCACATTGAGATGCTTAATGATACGTTGTGACTGTTCGCGTTAGGGCGCAAATAAATGCTACGAGACGCCAAGGTAAAAAACGCTTTTTTGAAGTTTTCGTCTCTGTGCGCGCAGGAAGCGATGTGTATGATGCAGTTTGTTTTTCTTCGAAGTCCTCAACAAAAGTGAAGTTGGAGTCTGAAGTTCTGGAATGTTTTTTACTGTTAGCTGCTTAGGTTTTTAGACGTATCTCTGCGTTAGCATCTTTCTAACAAAATTCTCTCCTTGTTACTGCTAGACATGCAGCTTGAATACACAAAAAGAAATAAAAGGTAAATGGCGATGCGCATAACGAATCGTTATATTTCTTAGCATTTTTACTTGTAAAATGACGTTGTAAGTTTTTGTAGCTTTAATGAAAGAGCCCTCGACAATGTTAAAATCACCTTCTAATTTCTGAAAAATGCGGAATCGTTCTCGGGATAGACATCGCTCAACTCTGGGAACCAATATTCGTTGTTTGTTGAAGTTTTAACTGGACTTGATGATGATACCTACTAACGAAAAATTCCAGCCGTGAAACCCTTTTTGTATTTATTTTATGCAGGTCTGGAAAAGCGTGTTTTGAAGTAAAAATCGTCGATTATTGTGAGGTCACTCACAAAGACCCTACAGATACCCATGTTGCTAGGGTTGGTTGGTCGACCGACAGCGCAACACTTCAACTTGGAGAAGATAAAAATTCATTTGGTTTTGGTGGCACTGGGAAAAAGTCTGTTAACAGAAAGTTTCTGAATTATGGCAGAAGATACGAAAAAGGTAGTTCTGAAATTAACTAGCTTGGTTGATTAGTCATTTTTGCAAAACTTACATCAAAAAGAACGGATAAGTATGAGTCAGCATTGCTGTGATAAAGAGCGTAAAGTTTCTTTGGTGACTGGAAGTAAGGAAGCGTAGTTCTGCACGCAATCCACAGCTTTCGCGCTTTCGCAGTCATTTCTGTTTCAAAATTCAAAGCACACTCGGAACGTGTTGTAAAACTGTCCTAGTATGATTCGCTTTCGCCATTGTAATTTGGAGAAGAATGAATACATGACATTTTTTGTGAAATAAGGTATGATTAAGCCTCATCCTCAGCTCTCATTCACAAAGCTCTCCTTATTCAAAAGGTTATCATGTCATATGATGTGCGATTCACGATTAACATTTAGAAATTATTTGGCTGAAGGTGACGTGGTTGGATGTTACTTGGCAATGGAAAATGGATGGGTGGATATTTCATACAGCGTCAACGGCAGATATTGCGGCAGTGCCTTTAAAATTCGATGGATGACTGATGAGGTAGTGCACTATTATTTTCATTTAATAAACAGCGCTTTTGCTCAATTTACCAACTTAGTATGTGCAACGAAAACAACATATCTTATCTTGCATGAACGATTGCGCGTTTGGCGTATCTTATGTGTCTGTGGTTTCATCGATCGTGAGTCGTGTAACTAAACGGAAACGCTGTTTCAGGCCCTTTTTCCTCACGTTTTGACGAAGAATTGCAAGTTGAGTGTCAATTTTGGCCAGGCTGCTCACCCTTATTTTTCGTTACAACCGGGTTACAAGCTAATCGATCACTTTCCAACTGACTTCAAAATCCCTGCAGTCCGGCCGCCGCTATTTCAGCGGGATTGTGAAATCATAATGATGGTTGGATTGCCTGGCGTAGGTACGATCCATATTTTCTGGTTTGTTTGTGGTTTTATGTTTGTGTTGAGTGTTGGTATGTATTCACGCGGTTTTCAAATTGGCAAGTCTGTATGCTTTCTGTGAATAGTTGCTGTACCTCGCAAATACTTGTAGTATCATATTTACACTGTCGCAGTAATGTATTTGGTTTTAAAACTCGTGTCTTACAGGCAAGAGCACCTGGGCTATGAATTACGCGAAAATACACCCAAGCAAAAAGTATGTTGTTTTGGGGACTGATTCAATTATCGACAAAATGAGGGTAATGGGTTTGCCGAGAAAAAACAATTTCACAGGTGAGTGTTTTTTGAAATTTTAAGTTGCTTTTCGCAAGTAGCTTAAAATCATCACTTTTCTGTGGTAGGTCGTTGGGACATGTTGATCAAACAGGCATCTGATTGCTTCAATACTCTTCTACGGAAAGCGTCCATGTTGCCGCGAAATTTGATTCTGGACCAGACCAATGTGTATGCCACTGCACGTCGCCGAAAAGTGAAGCAGTATCGCGAGAAAGGCTACACGGTAAATATTATAACAAATTCGAGATTCAGTTCCAGGTTGGTTCAATTGAAGTGTATTTTGTGATGATGAAGCCTTAGATCTGCTCCTTGTGCGTTATCGGCATATTTGTGGCATTATTTGCAGGTGAATGCAATGGTGCTTGTTCCTCATGATGAAGACATGGTTCGTCGATCGGAGAAAAGAACGCAGGAGGAAGGCAAGGAAGTGCCAGAAGCAGCAGTGCTTGACATGAAGGCCAATTTTTCCTTGCCTGACGAACGAGAGCAACTGTTCGACGAGATCACTTTCTTGGAACTGCAACGTCCAGAAGCGCAGGCTCTCGTGGAACAATACAACAGGTAAAACTTACCTATGCCATCACATATTCTTAGCATATAAAAATTAATTCGTATTTTGTTTACAAATTGGGTGACTGTTAGATATGCTAGAGACTGTTTTAGAACTGTCAAATCGATTTTCGTTTGTTGTGTCCACCACGGTTCTGCCTGCGCGTATTTACAATTGGACAGAATGCTAAGACTTACTTTAAAACTGTACTGCAGGGAAGCCATGGCGAAAGGACACAGAAGCAACCAGCAACGAGGAAGTGCCGGAGGAAATTTGAACCAAGTGCAGCGAAACCAGCAGGAAAGAGGGACGATGCAGGGGTATGTTCTTGGTTTCCTCTGCCTAAGCCACGTTATTTGAACAATTTTCAGTGAAAATATTAGGATATGTGACTCCGTACGGAAATATTGATGTAATGCCATGATTGTCTAGTTGACGCAGTCTAATGTACGGTGCTTTAACAATTTTCTTTTCTTACGGTTATGGTGATAGTTGGTATGAAGCTTACCCTTTTTCGCTAAATTCACTTTTCGTGAAACGTTAAGAACAGATCTTTCATGATTTTAGGTCATTTGCTTCGCAAGACAAATACGGTGTCACAGATAGAAGTTATGGTCAGCAGCTGGGGTCTGGTGATGCATTCAGAAGGTAATCACGTGTTTCTTTAATGTACCATTTTTTCCCTGTTATAGACTTAATGTGATGCTGGGGTCATAGATTGTTCGTCTGATAGAGGTCAAACAACGTATGTATGCGTGACCGTTGGTTTTTGTTCTAAAGTGGCATGAAACGCCCTGATCCTGAAGTTTCTGGCCCGCCGGAAAAGTATCGCCGTGCCGAAATGGAAAACCTTGGTCGGAATCAGGAGCAAAATTTCGCTGACAGAGCTCAGCATGCGTCGTACAACAACGAATGGCAGCAGTCTCGACCTCAGCAGCCCCAGTCATTCTATTCAGCTCAGGCCGCACAACAGTGGGGTGATCAGGTATATTGCTGTGAGTAGTGATCTTGCTGATAAGTGAAAAATTCTTGTTCCTAGACTCCGTAGTGCCCCCAGGTTCTGCTTAAGTAGGGGCTGCTTTTTTGTGGATAAGCAACCTTTAACTTGGCATTTGATTTTCAGAGGTCTCATCAAGACGTAGACAGAAAGCCTTTTCCACCAACAGATCCCGACAGACCGTATCGTGATGAAAATAAACCTCAACAGTATGGAGGTTTTCCTGGTGGCAGGTAGTGCTTTTCGTTTTTTAAACTTTTTGTGCGCTTGTCTGGCGTCAAAAATGCTTTGAAAAGTCCTCGACGACGAAGCCGATACACTGTAGATAGGTATTTCCCATTGTTTTCTTCTGTTCTGGCATACGCACAATTGACTGATTATCTGTTGTTATTTCTCCCTTCAAGTAGTATAAGACGTCAGATTTCTACCATGGCTGCAAGATTGAACTGCGAAAACACAGAAACTTGAAAGAATCGTTGATGTGCATATTTTTCATATTAACGGTATAATTCGTATATTGTTAGAGTGTCATCTCTTATCAAAGTTCATATCAACAAATCGTTCATTTCCAACAAAATATCTGCACTTACTGATTTTTTCGCATTTTTTGCCTTAGACAAGAAGCTTCATGGAATCAGCAGCCTTCTTACTACGACGACAGAAAGGTGCACCATTTGCTTTTGCTCAATTTGTGTTCTGCACAGCATTAACGAACACGATGCTAAAACATGTTACTTGCTGCAGAGCTACCAAGAGCCTCCGACAAGCGCAGTCAAATCCGAGCCTGCGTACGACGACGCGTATCCTGGTGCGGGTCAAGTCTACGATCAGTGGCAGAGGTCCATCACGGAATCGCGTTCGAACCAGTCGTACTCCCAAGCTCCTGATGTGAAGCCTGCGACAAATCAGATGGGTTACAGTTCGCAGTATGACCAAGGCGCTCGGTCGCAAAATTCTCAGATGCAGCACAGCACCGGTGGACATCATGGATTTTCGGAAAGGCCTCCGGTAGAACGTGACGACGTCAGGCAGAGTAGTTACGGACAGAACGCTTCTTACAGCCAGCAGGGTTCACGAGACATGTCTGCTTCATCCGTCAGTCGTTCGACCGCTTCAGACTATGCTGATCAAAGGCAGCCACTGCAGCAAGGCAGTCGGTACGAACGCACGCCATACCAACAAAGTGAATTTCAGCAAAGCCAGTATCAACAAAGTCAGTACCAGCAAGAAAATTACCGGCAAGGCCAACATCAACATGGCCAGTATGAACAGGACCAGTATCAACAACAAAATCAGCATGGATACAGCAGGCCACCTGCCGCGCAAGATAACCGAAAAGCATCAACTTCACAAGGTGTATATTTGCTTTATTGCTTTTTGGAATGTATTTGCTGAGTGGTGTTCACTGTTTAATTGCTGTGCTCGCGCAGTTCGTTGCGTTTGCAAATTGAATGGGTTGCAGAAGAGCAGCGGAAACGGGCGGCGTTCCTGAATGGCTCTATGGTGCTTTTTGAATATCTTCGATAACATTTTAATTCTTAGGCGACTTGCCTGGTTCTGAATTGTGTCAACAAACGTTATTAGCATTTTCTTGCGATTTGTTTTTGAAAAGTGCATGCATCGTGTGCTCGTGCATTTAAATAATCGCAAACACGGATTTAAGAACTTAATAATTCGCAGCATTGTATGCGTTCATGTGTTATTTCAGTTTTGTTGAAGCAACTCGTGCTTTCGGTGACGAACTATCGGTGACGAGGTTGTTTTTTGCTGCTAGGTTGGCATGAGCCTCAACGTGCACAACATCACGAACAAGCAAGTTACGGCCAGCAGTCACGTAGTAGCTACGGCCAAGGCTATGACGACAACAGCGGTTACAACGCCAGACTACAAACAGGTCCCAACGTTTATGTTTTCCTTCATGCCGTTAGTTATAAGTCTTATGTGAAAATGTCATTTGAAAGAAAACGAGCATGGACACTAAAAACCTAAGTATGATTGGCAATGACATCTTACATGTGATGTGCAGATGTGAAACAGGAAAGCTTCGCTGATGGAAGCTCTGGTTCGTACTACGGTGGAAGCCAGACACAAAACGTTAAAAATGAACCAGCCAGAGATCAAGGTTTCGGAAACTGGGATGGTTATGGTAGAGGGTGAGCTTACCTGGCGTTGTGGTGGTTGGTGAGTCACTGCACTATTTTATGTTAAACAATGGCATATGCACCATAGGTCGAACTATGAAAGCCAAATGGACCGCAACAGATCACAAGACATGTCGCAAAATTTCAGCCAGACATCTTATTCAGATTACTCAAGGTAAGCAGATGTCTGGTTCACCTTCAGGAAGGGCAATCACAGCAGAACTTGTATTATTATTTGCATATGGCTGTGTGCTTGCCTCCATGTGCCACTGCAAAATTCCATTTGTTTTCTGCAGGCAAACGGCTCCTGATAATCGGCGAGCCGACCAAAAGCCGCTAGCTGACACTTATCAACGACCCGTTGCACCTGGAAATACCACTTCACAATCAACAGCCCAGATCCGAGCTGATCACGCAGTTGAAGATATGGACCTCGATTCTGATTACCTCACTGATTCGGCATCATTTAGACCTTCGCCTAGACGTGGTGGTGACGGAAGCTTTCAGCAGTCCGGAAATGAGCAATATTATCCTCGGCAGTATGGTTTGCACGACGATGACATGAAGCAATTGCAATATTTCGATCAACAACACGGTAGAGCTGAATCCTACGCTCGCAACACCAATAACCGCATGCCTAGGGAGAAGGGTAATCCACCGCGACTGGACTCCAGACAAGAACAACTAGAACCTGGACGTTTTGGAAGTAGTCGTTCATATGGATACAATGCCTCGGAATCAGCTGCGACACAGCGTGGTAGTTCCTTGCAGGGTGCTTCTGGACGTGATGATTTTGGCTACGGTGGTCCACCTCGTGACACTCGTGGTCGAGGGGGTCCGTCTCATGGTGGTCCCCAGGACGCTTACGGTCAAGGTGACCCGCCTCGTAATATTTCTAGTCGTGGTGCCCCACCTCATAATGTTCCAGGTCGAG
>JGI24021J15306_10004930_pt1 | contig 15685 bp, 9 predicted proteins | sample Ectturendosymbi1_FD_15306 | JGI IMG/M metagenome (IMG submission 15306)
GTTGTTTGGAAGTTGAAGAACTGCAGTGCTTCAAATTTTTTGTTTTTTTTTCAATATTTTTTTGTCTTTGGTGACAAAAAGTTCATCTTGATAACCAGAGGGTATTTAAAGGTGTTTTAGGGACCCGATTCGGGTCCCTAGAATTGAAAATCGGGTCCTTAGAATCAGAGAAAATCGGGTCCCTAGAATCAGAGAAATCGGGTCCCTACAGGTCCATACCGGGTACCTAACATTTTCCTTAAAAAAAGCTGTTAATAACCAAAACCGGCTTTCCCAGCTTTTGCCTCTTGAAGGAATGTCTGATTCTGAAGGAAAAGGTGGGTTAAAATATGCAAAATCGATATCACAAAAATTTCCTACTAACAAAATGAGTAACGGTATTTTGTACATTCACTGCTGCTCTTACTGATTATTCGCAGAGTTTATATCACTTAAACTTTGTGATTTGGATCAGTTGTATTTTTTGTAGTTTTTGAGGAAATACTTTACTCTTGCTCGTGGAAAAATTGGACTAATATTTTTCACAAATCTTTTATTTGGTGAGAAGTATTTTGGAAGCTAATATCTGCTCGCTTTTTAGTCTGCCCACCCTTCAAGTTGTTGATCAAAATACACATCAATCGCAATCGGTACCCTTGATTACATCTGTAAAGATAATAGCTTGTGATTCTTTTTTCGTAGCGTGCTACATTTCTTGACATGCAGAAAATAAGGCATGTTATTTGACAGAATTGACTTCAAACCAAACGACGTCACCAGAGACATTAGTGGGAGCGAGCTTCAGCCAACCCGATGCAAGAACGTTGAACCTGTGGAATGGGTGCTTGTACCCAGGAAAGCCATGCGAAAAGCAAAGGTATGTTTCAACGTCACGACTGTTTATAGCACAAGAAGAGAGAAACTCTAATGTTATCTGTGCAAAAATGATGGGTCTGCATCGAAACAAAACAGGAACAGACATATATTCCAGGACAGGAAGATGAACTAGCTTGGCTTCTGCCCCGAATTTTGCAAGTTTGAGCTTAACAAACAACGGTCATTTGACCTTTCATGTTTTCCTGCGTGAGTCAGTATGCAATTGATGCTAGTACAGTATATAGTCCATACCCATTATGCGCTTTTTGCTGGGTGCCCGAGCAGTGACCGCAGATCGACCTACCATAATTTTAAATGAAAGTAAACATTGTTTCACGTAACCAGCGTAGTGCAAAGCTGCAAGTTGTAGATAACGTTCAAAAATACCATTGAAATTCGGTCGTTTTCATAGTGGAATCATTCAATGATAGCGTCAGTTACATTTCGTAAAGTTGAACGGCAATTCCCCAGTAAGGGCCAGTGCAATTACCAAGTCTCCACATATGAAGGCAGAATTCATTCTGGATAAATGATAGCTTGTGCTGTTGCAACCCTTAAGTGGTAAGTATGAATTTAACTCAGTTCAGTAAACTTGCTAGATAGGTCAGGTAATTGGCTCAAGTTAAAGCAGAAAATGAATTTAGCCACAGAGAACTTAACTGTTTTCGGTATAGTTTAACCTTAGTGTTTATCATGTAATGTTACTTGTATTGTCTTGCTGGCGCTCCTAGCCTTTTTGCGAGGTGTGGGTAACTTGTACTAACGGCTTTTAACACGCACTTGTATCGCCTTTTCTGCACACAGTATCGCCTTTTCTGCACAATACGAGTTCCGTGCATGTGTCCTGCAGTACTGTAGCCTCAAATTTCCTACAGAAATTGCAAACGAAGACAGGAAACGCAATCAACGCAAACGCTCGTCAAATCAGACAAGCTCAACTTCTATTCAGTCGTCGAGTACGGTTTCTGAAACAAAGCAGAAACAAGCCTAAGAAACGCTACCAGCGTGGCTGAACTGTATAAGCGTGACTACTCTGATTCAGTAAGCCAATCGCGCAACAGAAGTATTTACAGTAAACGCAAACACGCAATGCTGATCACAAGGTCAACACGAATTAATGAACTGCAAGTCTGCAACTGCCCACTACTCTTAACTGCGTAATGAATCAGTTGTTATCAAACGATGTGACTTCCACTGCACAGGTCCTCACGTTTATTTGCCGGCATTACTCGCGGCTGAACCTTAGCGCTGCACTTGAAGCTGAAAAACTTTACTAACGAGAACAGCAATATAGCGTGCTCGCACAAAGACGAACCGTCGCGTCGTGCCAGAGAATGTACATTCGTTTGATGTCACGTGCATTAATCGTTCAAAATGTGCTAATGGACACAAGCGGAAGATGAAAACCCTTTCTTGAAACTCGCATTAATTGGGTTGCCGCCCCACAGCAGAGATGCAAGTCTGACCGGGTATACTCGAGATTTTACCATGGTACTCTCTTACTCTAGTTGCTAGTTAGCCTGAAGGATATTTCTTATTTAGTGACCTTGTGTAACGTTTAACTTCAGCAGCTAATTGCATAATTTCTTATTTAATCAGCGTTTTTTGGCCACAATTTGCCAACGACTAATGCTAGATGTCCAATCAAGAGCTCTAAAGGTACGGATTTTCATCTATTTTATTTTCAAAGAAAAAACAAGCAAATATTTAAAAATTGATTTTGGTGACGGCACTTGGCGGCAGGCCGAAGCCTTAATTTTGCTCCTTGCGGGAGCGGTTGAGGTGTACGCTTGCCCAGGGAGCGTTATGGCGATTCACTCAGTGGCCGTGGCGCAACACCCATCCTTCGAATTGAGAGGCGGACGCTTTACCACTGAGCTATCGTGGCCCCAACAGGTAAATTGCCACTTGAATTTTTTCTCATGCCGTGATGGCGTCATTAAAATCCCCTGACCTCCCCAGTAATGACGTCACGCTAAAAAAGTTCAAACACAAAAGTGCCAGTTTTTTTTTAATCGAAGCTAGGAGACTTTCTGCTTACTTAGAGGGTTTGAACAGCTCTCTCGCACCATCGGTCGGCAAATTGTCACTGGGCAAACACCCTGAGAAAACAGATTTATGTTTTTCAAATCCAAATCGAAAACTGACAGTTTTAAAATCCAAACAAATCTTATTTAAATCGAAAATCGTATCACTATTGCTAAGCTATGTGTAATCCAACTAAAAGGTTCTAACTTGGAACCTAATTCAAATAAATGTAGGTTCTACCTTTGGCTCACAGCATCATCATAATTGACACCTCAGAGACTTCAAGGTAATCGCTATTAGCAGCAATGCGATGATGAGATCAGTTATGCTCAGATTTACAATGTAAACTGAATTGTCATGATTGTTGATAATAGTGTTGGTTAATTTTAGTTAACCGAATCAGTGTGTACATAAACGTTGCTCAATCATGTGATTGATTCGTGTCATGTTCTTGTGAGTCGAATTCCTGCGCTGGTCTGTAGCCTACAATGTATAGAACACGATTGCCACTGCCAGTATTTACCAAAAGATCTTGTGGTTTGTTTTTGATTTGATCTATGTGGTTTAGTGGTTCTAGTGAGAATCTTGTGGTTTTTAGTAGCACTACATTTTATTTCGGAACTGACCAAATTTTTCACCATAATTATGTCTATTTGCGCCCAACTCTCAGAATTGATGTGTTTTCATATTAAATGCAGTGCTAGATATAGCACATGCAGCACCATTGTACAGTATCAGTTGCTATACCACCACCATGGGCGTACACTTGGGTCATGGCCCCCAAAATATACCATTTCCATAATTTGCCCCCCATTTCGCCAATTTTTCAAAATGGTTGAGTGAACATGGTGACGTCATCGAAACGCAAACAATAAAGGTTTGTCCCCCCAAAGGTTTCTAGCAAATTCGGCCCCTGCCCATATGAAGTTACCTATGTTCTTAGGACATTTGGTGACTTTTAGTAGGAACGATTTGTATGCTCATATCAAACGGTGCGCATTTTGATCCAAGTTTTTTTATCTGTTCGCTTCAATTTATCTGACACTTTTTAAAAATCTCCTTTTCCCCCCCAATACGTAACGCTTCTGTATGACAATGAGCGAATGTAGTAGTTGCTGGTGGTTTGTTTCGCTGTTCACTGCTCTTCAGTAATGACTGCATTTACCAACTAACACCTCCCTATGGTGCGTTGTGCGTGAGCACTTTTGTACCCTTGTGTTCTTGTAACTAATGTGACATATTGGACCCTGTGTATGAGCCAAACACGTGAATATATAAATGCGCTCATTAAGTACTGTACGGGCTGTACAGATTTTGCGAAAAGCGAAATAGGTGTGCCACTATACAACAAACGTGGACAGGCACTGGAATACTGAATATGAAAACAGTTGTTTTTGAAACGTCCAGAACGATTTTATTTAAATCATAGGTTTTTCTGTTGTTATTTCTTGTGCGATCATGCAACGCTTCTGCTTTTTACTCTGTTTCTTTGCGGAGTGTTTTTATTTTTTCTTTGCGTGTTTGTCTAGGACACAATGTTCATATCACATCGGTTGGAAAGAACGGAAAAAACACAAGGGCACAGAAATGCTTATGCACAACGCCGTACAGAGAGTAACTTGATGCATTCAGTCCACACTGAAGATAAACGAATACTGTAACAAGGCAACAGACTGCATTCGGTCATCATCACGCAGAAGCGTTGCCTAATGAGAGAAAAATAGAGATTTGTATAAAAACACTTTAAACAATTCCAGTGAGCGAATAGAAAAATTTGATGAAGTTGTGCATCGTTGAACAAAAGCATACAAATTGTTTCTAATGAAGGCATCAAATGTCATGACGATATAGGTAACTTGATGACGGCGAACACTTAGGCCACTTTCCTTGGGATATATAGCAAAAAAATTCTGTTATTTTATTAATTTGCTGGAAAAGAAGTTTTTGTGAAGCTTAAGGCAGAGAAATATTTGTCTTGGTTTTATGTCGTGTAGAGTGTAGACCAGGGGTCCGGAAATACTTTTTGGCGCGACCCTAAAAAGTAGTTCTAAATTCTCGCGACCCAATCATTTCGTGAGCATTTAATTTTGTGGAATGTACTTTGTAATTAAGTCAATTTTAAGACCACTATTGACAATAGCAATTTTCTTACACAAAATTGTATAAAACTTACCACATAAAACAGTAAATGATTGCGTTTATTCTGTCTAATGAGGATGACAAATTTAAAATGTAAATTTAAATTATTTCGCGACCAGAATGGAAGGTCTCGCGACCAACATATGGGTCGCGACCCACTATTTGCGGATCCCTGGTGTAGACCCAGAGTCGTTGTGAAAGCCAAATACAGTATTGGGGTCGTGTTAGAGTCTGGGCACAGACGATTATTATCATCGACGTTTTTGTACACCAAAAAACGTCCGCTCCACAACACCGTCTCGTACTCCTACGACTGTAGGTATAAAAATATGAAAAACTATTGTTATTAATTTGAGGGGTACCAGTCCATCGGGCGCATATATAGGAGCTAAGCCACTGTGTATACCTGTGCTTCAAATGCCTGCAACCAGGCCTAAAAGTTGGTGAGCGGTTTCTGCTTTGTGTTCTTGAAAATTTCTGCTTTTGAGTTCTTGAAAATAAAAATGCAATGCTTGGGTGGGAGTGGTTATTATAGCCAGCTTAAGTGAAAACATTACTGCAACACCATACATATCTTGCTCACCTCTTTATTCGAGTTTCGCAGACGAAAATTCCACGTTTATATGACCATGAATAAGAAAACATAAATTTGTATTGCAACGTGTACCGAATATGCTCTCATCACTCCTGTTGTTGCAACAGTCAGTTATAAACTTATGGCAAGTCGACCAAAGACATCGTGTCTCTGTGGCGCAATCGGTTAGCGCGTTCGGCTGTTAACCGAAAGGTTGGTGGTTCGAGCCCACCCAGGGACGAATTTTGCTCTTTTAGGTAGTTTATTTCATTCACTTGTCCAATTTAAGGTTAAACTAACGTTTGCCATTGAAAAGCTTAAGCAAACGAAAGCTTTCTTTCGCCTTGACATCTCGCTGATTTTCTGTCTCATCGCACTCAAGTGAAAGCAGACTCGGATCTTGGCAAATTCGCAGTGAGGCAAAGTCATGGAGGAATTCTTTCGGACCAGCATTTGTTTGCTCACCATTGATAGCGATGGCCGAAACGTAATTTCACTGAATATTTTTGATAACTTTTTATTTACTCTGATAGCCACAATATTGGCTTGTCACCTTTTATACGTATAATTGTCATTGTCATACCCTAATTAAAATCCTTGCCACGTACGTTGGCATTTCTGCCTAAAATTTAGGTAACCTATTCAATGTGTCTGGTTCCTCAAGCTTTGCTGAATTAGCCACAAGACCACATCGATGTACCAAATGGGTTCAGAAAATCAATACTTTTGAAGCCAGCGCTGGATCGCGATTCAACGCGTTTGTCTGGTTGTCCTTTATTGTCCAACCGCCAGTGTCAACGTAACTTTCAAAGTGGGGGAAAGCTGAAGCTCTTCGAAAACGTGGGAGAAACTGAAACGGTTGCTTTNTTAAAATGCTAATTTTTCAGCTCTTCTAAGTGTGGAAAAGGGTACCCTTAACAGTGTTTTTTCACGTGTGCTTGCGACTTTGGTTTAACGTTGCTGCGGATTCTTGGGACATTGCATACTACCAACAGACATAACGCTAGCTGGAAAACTCTTCTGGAAAATCGTCAACAAAACTGTTCAACTTTGCAAAAGCGGAAAGTAGGCTGTATTGTGCAAAACCCATTATATCCTCATCCGTTTTTCACTGTCTCCAGGAACGCATTCAAGAACAATTATGTGGAAGATTACCTGAATCTCCCCCTTCTCCTCAAGCAAGAGACGATCTTCCCGATCTGAACAATCGACGACGTTCAGCACGAGTTTTGCGAAGTTCGTCGCTTGTGCACACGGCGGAGATTCGAAGCGCCCCACAGCTACTTGAAGGAGACACACCGCAGACCACTGAAAGCCAAGCTAAAGAAAAAGAAGTACGCGTGAGAAAGCTTGAGCTCGTTTCACCGAATGCTTAGTGAACTTTTTTGAGCATTGAACTCATGAACCCTTCTGCGTGATTTTTTTGCGTTTACTGCATTACTGAGTACGATTCACTTGAGAACGAATTAAGCAATAGTGAGCACAGCATATAAAATTTCAGCACTAGCGTTAAAATGAATGGAAATATTGTTTTAAGCCAGCAAACGCATTACTCCAGCTACAGGTGAACATTCCCTCAAAAAGTTAATCTGACACTGTTCTTGTTTCAAGTACACATCGATTAAATTTTGCGTGTGGCTGCATGCAAACAAGTTGCAACGGAAAAAGTTACGCTTCATTTTATCGCGCCAGCCTCTTTTATCGCGAGCTGTGGGGCCTGACACAAGGTTTTCAACGCGCAATTGACAACTTTTTGCCTCTTCTGAAGCTTACGAGTTCCGTGCATCCACAAATATGTGAGTAGATAGGTTATTCGTACTTTTTTGTGACACAAACCACGAAGCAACAGAAATGAAATAAAAAAAGAGCGAAACACCAAAGGATAGAAGAATTTAATTGCATGTTAATAAAAATTTAAGATGAGAAAAACAATTGAGGTCTTAGGAATTCTGAAAATTGGCGTGAACTATATGACAGGCGTTATTTATTTATTTATTTTATTTTTCGGCAAACGACGACAAGCCAGAGCCTGGAATGCCATCTGCCGGTACCAGAAGCAATACGACAATATGATGACAGAATGTTAATAAATAAAAGGAAGTTAACATTAATAAATTAAGATGCAAAAGGAAGTTAACATTAATAAATAAAGACACAAAAGGAAGTTTGATAATAGAACGATAATCAAAGACACAAAAGAAGCGCAAGAGATACGAATCGATGCAACTATGCCAAAGCAGTTGAAAGGAAGTTACAAACCGCATCATATAACTGCAAAAGAGGCAGAGCGTTTTAGTTTATCGTGACCCCTAGAAGAGAATGCGCTTCCACGAGGCTTGACTGAGGGCATATAGTTGGGATAGAGTGAGCACTTCTTTCAAACGAATATTTAGAATAGAATTCAACATAACCTGACGTGAAGCTCTGATTAGGTCTCATTCGAGCAAAATATGGGTCTCAGCCTTGGCAAGGCCAAACGAGCACAGGCGATAATGTTTGTAGTCTGAGTTCAATGGACTGTGACGTAAACGAAGCATGCACAGCCAGGATGTTACTCGCAGATTCACGGCACAGAGATGCAGTGACAGGGCCGGCCTTAACAAGTGCGGGACCCAATTGGAAACAATTTTGCGGGGTTCCACTTAGTGTGTGTACAGAAATTTTTGAGGAGCATCAGGTCATAATGATAGAAATCGGTGATGTGAAAGATGAGATCCGAAGGGAACGACCTACCGCTTCACTAGTTGGCAGTACTCTTGCAGTGAAACTTATAAAGCAGTGTCCCGTCACTCTCGTTTTCGGGGAAAATTTCTGTAGTGATTGTAGGTGGTCCTCCTTGTCCTAAATAGTCCTTAGCATTCCGACTCATTACACCTGGCTATTTAGCAAGAGCGTTTGCCTCACTAAATACAATTTGACGTGTTATGAAGTGCATGANAAGCATTTTCACTGTGGTGTGACTCTTCTAGAGCTTTTTCTGGATTTTCTAAGGTACAGTAGTTCTGCTACTAAACTCTTGTTCAACACATCTCTCGTTTTCCTACACGTAAATCATATTACAGTAAAACACCGGTGAAGAACACAAACCGCTGATAAAAGCAGGTTTTCAATGTCCCGGAAAAGTTAAAAAATTGCTCTCTTCTAACATGAAAGAAATATGCAAAGTATTGCAGATTTCTCAGTAACTGTAAACCTTTCAGAAAATTTTCAAAACAAGCAAGTACTTTGGTAGCATTGGCGTACGAGGCGGGGGAGAAATTGTTCCCCCAGATTCGGGAAAGATTCAAAAAAGTTCAGGCAAAACTGCAGAATCATGGCCTGCAAAACTTTCCTGTAGAAGATTGTGTGTTAATGGCGTAACAATTTGGGCAAATCGAAATATTTTCCCCCAAAAGCCAAAGGTCCCCGTACGTCTACGTTAGCTTCAAAAACTTTCAGGAAAGTCATACCACGTTGTCAGTTTTTTCAACTTTCAATTTGTTAGACCATATCTCAGAAATTACGACGCCCATCTGGTTGAGAGTGATGCCATAATCCTTGTTTTACTTCGCTTAAACGTAACTGTCACTTCTATTTCTTTGCAAATGGATTTACTGTTAATAGTCGTAACGAAATTTTCTGTTTGTTTTTCAAGAAACAATTATTTTTCCCACGGGCAATAGTTATTCAGTTCGAATAATTAAAACTAGGTTTATTTCAAACGTTTTCGCCAATCTCATATTGCCCAAACGAGAGGGAAATTGAATAAGACTGAATAAGGAGCACATATTTGCAGTTGCGAACTACAGTTAACCTTCAGAAGACAATTAGCAGCAACTACTGAAACAGCAATAACTATCGAACCGTATCTTGCAGCAACTATTGAAACTTGACCTGTCAAACACGACACCCTTATAACCGCAACAGAAAACAGCTTCAAAACTTAAACCCTGTCTTAGCTTTTGAAAAAAAATGTTTCAAAACGCACTCTTCGATTGGAAAAACTTGACTACACGTTACCGAAAAACAACTATCACTGTTACGATCAAACAACGAATTGTGAGGATTAAGGGCGATAAAAACCGCGCAGTTAACTTTGATTTTCGTTGGCAACGGGCCCCACATTTAAAATTACTGAGTCCCGCGCCGGCACTAATGCAGCTTCGATTGAAAGTGTAAGTTTGCGAGGCTACAAGGCGTAGCGCGGGGCCCCCTTTGGCGCGGGGCCCGATTGAAAGCAATCGGCTAAGGGCCGGCACTGTGCAGTGGCACAGCCAGCCCAAAATTTTTTTTGGGCAAAATGTTTGATTTTAGGCGAATAACAGTACTTTGTTTGGGATACCGCCTCTCAAAGCACAAAATGGCTATATCTTCTAAAAAATTTGGGGGGCATGGCCCCCCTGGCTACACCTATGCAGAGATGTAGTACTTGATGCGACTTTCCGCAGATTTTACCGTACTTTGGAACGAAACAAATTCGGTCCTAATGATTTGACAGATGTAGGTGGAGAATTCCATAGTCTTGAAGCTTTTACGAAAAATGGAAAATGACAGGTGTTGGCAAGAAAGCACATCAAAGAAAACAAAAAACAGAGTGTGGTAAGCATGTCTACATACAGCGAAGGTGGGTGAGCACTTGGAAGAGTGAAGACTAGTATAGAAAGAAGAGACACTATATACAAAATTACAGAACGTTTGAACAAAAATATGAACGAAGAATCAACTGGCATGTTTCTGTTTGAGGGTTCCAATTAAGTTATCATCAAGTATAATGCCAATGTAATTTAAGTTATTTTGTTTTGATATTGATTGATTTATTAATATAAACAGAGAAATTTCCATGAGGTGTATTATAGCTCTTATTCCTTGAAGAAATTGCAATAAGTTCGTATTCCTTCATGAAATTGCTTACGGACACTGCAAACGTAATTAGCACAAACTCTTGTCGCAAATCAGACAGCTTCAAATTGCTATTCAGTTGTCGAGAACGGTTTCTGAAACAACAGAAACAAAACTAAGAATACTGGCAGAGCAGCTGAGCTATGCAAGGGGTGCTACACTATTTACAGTAAAAAGTAAAGCAACGCAAAACTACAATTCTGAACACAATGTCAACACTAATTGAACTGCAATCACCCACTACTCCTCTGATTGCAAATAATAAGAAGGCGTAATGACCCATTTGTCTACCAAACGATGTTATTTCTGCAGCTCTGTTGTTCGGTATTTACATTTCTTATCAGATATGCTTGCTGTTTCGAGTGGCAGGCTTTTGCTTTACACTTCGAGTCGAAAACGTTACGAGCGACTGTTGCAAACAGAACAGTAATATATACGTTTGTTCATCTAACTTTTTTATCCGTTCTCGTCAAATGTCTGATTCTTCATTCAAGTCTCTATTTTTCTCCCATTATGTAACGCTTCTATATGACGCCGACCGAATGCAGTCATTACTGGCGCTTCATATAAATTTTTATTCCTTTTCAGCAGTGACTGCGTGTACCAACTAACACCTGCCCTATGATTTGCTACGGCTCTGGAGTTTTGCATACTTTTTTGGTTTGCTAGCCCTTATGATATGGACCCTGTGTCTGAGTCAAACACGTAAATAACAAATAAAATATTGCGTTTGCATGAAGAACAAACTGTATGTTGAGTTGCATCCGAGGGTGAGGGTGTTAATTTGATGCAGGCCCGTAACCAGCTTGGAACACTAGGAGAAGCGAAGAGTTTTCTGAGAGGGGTCCAAATTTTTGAACTATATCCGATACTTCTAAAATATGTCTAACACATTTTTGCAGGGGGCAAAAAAATTTCTAAGGGGGATTCTCCCCCCTAGAAAAAAATTGTACATCAATGTACTCTTGACCCAAAAATGTACATTACCAAGTTTCCGTGATCAGCGTTCAAAAACAGTTGGCATCTGACGTTGTTATGGGCAACCATGTCGCGTCAAATAGGCAGACCGCTGTGATGTTGTAACAAGTGAAGTGACTCTAGCTATCGATTCAAAGTTTACTGAAAAATTCCCAACTCGACGTAGAAATATGTTTGATTGACTGCTGCTGAAATAACACGACATGGCTTTGTGAAACTTATTTGCCAACGGCATAGAAACGTTGCGTTCAGAATAATCTTAAATGTCCTTAAAGAATGTCGGAAATTTCGTTTTGTCGTTTAATTTGTGTGATCGCTGAATTATATAACTACCAGCCCCAGTTGAAAAGAAAAAGTCGTTGGGGTAGCAGTCCACACGTAAATTATAGATTTGTACTTACAAATATCTCATGTCTTCCTTAATTCATAATAAAGGTAAACCTGTCATGTGATGTAAGTATAACGAATGCCTTTCTAATAATTTGCGTAGGGCTGGATGTTAGGATGTAGAGGCCCAAGGCAAACTCTCGAAAATGGGCCCAAAAGCAAGTTAAAATTTTCATTTTGTCTGGGAATTTTCTTCTGCGTGAAAGTCTATTCCATCTTGTAAATTGTTTGAAGTCATTTGATTTTAAATTGTTCTTTGTCTGCACATTAAATTTGTTCAGGGGCCCCCTTGGGCGCATTTGCACATAATATTTATTTGCTTTATTTTGAAAAACATACGACTTGCTTCAGAGGTTATTTAATGTGCCTCTAGAGTGGTTTATAAGCTTTTTAACGAAATAATGTAAAAAAGTGCGAAACTTCTCAAAAGGGTTACCCACGGCATCTCTGAAAGGAGACCCGAGGCGACCGCCTCATTCACCTCCCCTAATATCCACCCCTGAATTTGTGTAACTGCCTCTGTCTGCAATATAAATACACTGTACAAATTTTTTTCCGGATTTGTCGATATCGAGTTGATTGTGTATCTTTGTTTCTGCCTAAGTTTGATGTGTTCGTAACTTTCTGCCCACGTGGTACCGCAAATACAATCTTTTTTCTCATATTTTCAGAACACCCGGAATTTTTGTGGATCTAGCTCACCAAAAGTGAAACTGGAAACAGAAGATTTTGCAACTTCGTTTACCTCTTTGCCACCTGACAGTCCCATTTTTCTACCTCCTGTCAGTTGGCTCCAAAAATCATAGATATGCTTGTACCTCGGTTGTATCCGTTTGAAGGTCTAAAATTCTTGAAACCCTTATACAGCTGCATGGCTGTGGCGTTGCTAAGCAACTGTTAAGGTTTTTTCGAGGTCAACTCGACAGATACAGGGTCATGTCATAGTGCAGCGTTTATTAGTACTAAGGCTGTACGATCGTATCATCTCTCAAGGTGGCTGTCACAAATAACTTCGTTCAAACGATGTTATGTTTTCTTAAGCAAAGAAAAACCTCGCCGTTCGTTCTCCATGCAGTTGTGCCTAACACCGGAACATTTGCCAGAAAGTCGTCAATAGTGGGCTTTACATTCGTGTAGGGGGGACTTGACATTCAAATTTGACAAAAATTCCACTAATTTATAGCGTTTGATATTTCAATTTCGGGGGGCTTGGAGCTTTGTTTGGGAGGCTAAGCCCACCAAAGCCCCACGTGGCGACGGGGCTGCCTATTACACAGTGCCAGGCAATTTGTAAACGTTGGTTGCACAGCGCTGTTTCGTTTTTAATTGCTAACAGTTTCGTTGCCGACTCATATATGCTTGCTGGTCATACCAAATGTACATACAGTAGCATGCATTTCGTACTTTTATTGTTTAGTAATTATCTACAATTGATGCTGAATGAATATTATTTACTGGATCGTCTTTTTCTCTTTTAGCATATACTCATGTTTGCACATGTTGCAATAATAAACCGAAATAACATTAACACGAAAAGTTTTTCATGGATACCGCGTTATCGCCATCTTAGCCAGTGATGGATTCAATTACTTTTTCAATTAAATTACAATCACTTGAATTTACATTGCTACGGGTTGAACATGGAACTGACCGAGTGTTCATACTTATTTTGCGTTAAATATTTTCGAACAAGCCCCCATTAGTGTTACACAGAGAAAGCGTATACACAAAAATCGGGCACAGGCTGTACTTACAAGAAAAATTAATTTCGGTCAAATATCAACATCAATTTCTCATAATCTACAAGTGCTAAGTGCGGGCAAACCTGTTCAACAGAAGGGTCATTGGCAGAAAGCCAAAAACACCAGCGAGCCGCAAAATCAGTTTGTAGTGTCAAATACCGTTCATCAAGTTTCACATAATGACCTACGTCAAATCTCGTAGACTCCTTGGTAACTAACCATACGAATTCGCGTGAACACATTGATAAAAGAAACAAACATTAAATATGAGGCGACAACTCGCTATTATTTGAGACATTGCTATTCATGTAGAACAGCCACGCAATTAGCATATCGGCGAGCCACACGTTGCCCACCATTGCTCTAGTACAGGAGTCGGCAACCTCACTCTAGTCGCGGGCCAAAAACAAACTCTGCAAGGTATGGCGGGCCGTCCTAATTTTTTACCAACAATTTCGCTCCCGTCGTAGTTTATGATGTTGTTAAAACTTGGAATTTATGGAATTTTAATCAGGTTAACCCTGATTTTCACAGTTCGTAATGAAAGCACCAAATGCGATATACAGCAGGCTACATTTTTAGCACAGTGCGCTTTCTCATAAGTAGTTCCTCACATGTATGCAATGCAAGATGTTTCAAGGAGGGCATATTCATAAAATATAATACTACTAGGTGGGCCATACACTCACTACCTTTGTATAGGGGCTACGGGCGGAATGATTTTGTTTGTTGGTACTGCCTGTGTTCAATACCTGCCTTGCGATGTGTTGTCTCCAGGGCTGCGGAGCCGGAACTGGGCATTTTGCCTGGAGCCGGAGCTCAAATTCAAAATCAGGAGCCGGGGCTATGGCCATTTGAGAGGTTGGTCTGGCTCCGAGTCCCTTCCTAGATACAAACGGCTTTGCCAAATAGACTTACTTTACCTAAAACAGTGCTCTTTATAGCACAATAAACGCGATCGTTACGAGTTAAGACGCCAGACTGCAACAATGAATCTGCAAGCCTTTGATGTTTCTTTGGTTGATCATCGCTAAGGCTGTGACATCGTAGCTGACAGGCGTGGTGTTACTTGATGAACAATGGTTCTCAAACACTGTCTGAGAGCCGCATGCAGTTCCCAAGCAACCATTGTGTGGCTCTCAGCAGTCTTTCAGTAACACCTCTAATATTTTGTGCAACAGACATCGTTCGTGCAATAAAACAAAACGTGTCAATTGACTTGTAAATTTTTTAGTGCGGCTCTCTAACAAAATCGTAGATCTGGATTTGCCTCGCTTCAGCGGAATGGTTGAGATTCTCAACTTGAGAACACTATTGTAGAATTAAGAAAAACGTTAACTACGACAACATCTTACTTTCTAGTCCAGCTATGTCCAACCCGCAGCCCTCGGGCCGTATGCGGCCCACTAGCTTTTCATTAATGTGTATGTGCCTGTTTGACATGTATTTTGCACTGGTAGATTTCCAGGTGCGCACTGAAACCTTGGTGCCAAACCGATTTATATTTTTTTGATGTCTGCTCATGTGTTCCTCGGCACCAAACTGATTTCTAACTACCCTTGTTCCATTAGCAAAAACTGCCTATGCCATAGGGCCTATGGCATCACAATTTGGGATTGATTAGATGTACCACGCAGTCGTTATCATTGCAGTTCTTGTTCGAATGCTTTCGGTAGCTTTAACTAAACTTTGGTTTGCTAAAATGAAAGTAAGTCATGCAATGTACGGCCCTCATGAAGATAGTGACATAATTTTTGGCCCAATAACTCATTTCGCTTGGACATAGCTCTTCTAATCAGAATGATCAAACCGGCTCTGTAGCAGTTTAGCGATATAAAAAGAACTGAGCTATTGAGTAGGTATATAATACAACATCCAAAGCTTTCACAGCTGTGTAATCATGCTGTTAGCAGGGAGTATGATTAAGGTATGATCAGTGGCGTAGCTAGAGTGTGCGCTGCCCGGGGCGCCCCTTGACTTTGGCGCCCCCGAAGCCCAAAAATATACATATTGCACAGTGACGGGCTCTTAAAGCTTTGTATATATATTAACTAGTTTGTGCACCATTATAATATTACAGTACTTTCACATTCTCAAACATGGT
>JGI24021J15306_10004932_pt1 | contig 15683 bp, 7 predicted proteins | sample Ectturendosymbi1_FD_15306 | JGI IMG/M metagenome (IMG submission 15306)
TCTTTTGTTCATATATTTGGAGCACAAGATCAAGAGAATTCTAGCCTTGCCGTTGAATTGGAAAGTTAATTTCAAATTGTTTAACCAAGAAATGTGTCAGAGATGAAACATGTATGTATCTACAATAGTGTTTAATGTATGGTTCTAAGTTTTATTAAGATAAATAAAGACAAGTTGTAACAGGTAATTTTAAGTTTACGCCAGAAATTGCTGTTTTGGGGTAGAAATTTGCTTCTTTGGCAAAACCACATTTTTTCGCCAAAAATGATACTGCTTTCCGAACAATTTCAGACACCTATGAATATAGAAATTACTATAGTTAAAACATTTTGTGAATTTGGCCATAACTTTTTCAAAAAACAGCCATTTTGGCCATTTTTTATCAGGATTTTGGCCATAAGCTGCGAAAAAAAATCTGGTAACCCTGCACAGAACCAAGTTCAGAACGAACTGCCGGAGAAACGATTGATGTGTAGGTTGGAGGAAGAGGAAGTGAACAAGACAAATGTCGGCAGCTACTGTGAAATTTTGAGTTTGGCTTCAAGATGTCAAGCCAAGAGCTGTGAGGAAACAATAAAAAGCTAGCTTAACACCATGGGTGACACACACACAAGGGCGGATCCAGAGAGGCAATTGGGGCGATTGCCCCCTCTAAAACCTACGAAAGTAGCTTTATTCATCGTGATTTTGTACCATTCGGAAAACAGCATTCGCGATGTAAGGCCATTTTGCAGCCCATTGTTTTGTCACAGCAGTGTTGTGAAGTATTCTTCATCTTTCTTGCAATAGTGAATCGGTAATGAGACTTGACTACCGCATATTACTAAAGTCGCCACTCTAATTTTACTGGCTGGATCCGTCCGTGCACACACATACTCTCATAAAGTGTTGGCCGTGGCCATTTACGGCACCGCAGTCAGCAGGTTTGTAAAGGCGACTGAAACGAAATCCGACTTTGGGCGTTCTCAGCTCAAGATGTTGTTAACAGAGTGTCAGTTCGCTGAAATTCACGCACCACCGACTTCTGGAATGTCGTCACCTTTTCTAGAAAACAGTTCTAAAGCTTTCGGTTATGCCACAGTTTGTTAAAAACTTTTACAACTGTTTGGCATATAGAAGTGCAAAGCATAGGCCAAAAAGTTTTTCTCGTAAGTTTGACATCACTCATAAAGGGTGTTGGAACTTGCTTAGCGGATGTTGACGTACTTCAAAGCCATTTTAATATGTTAAAACAACCAAGTTGGACAGAGGGACATTTTCAACAGCTGACGTCACGTTTCGTGACGATGCAGAATTGATCAGGAAACTGGCAACGCGTTCCTTTTGACGCAGATGGGAGAAAAGCACCTAATTTGCTGAACGCGTTGCGCCTGTGCCACAAGCGTGGTCGAGCTGATGGAAAGAAGGTCAGTTTTCCTCCACAGCCATTCGCTTTTTGATGGGAAGAAAAAATCGTACAGTTCTTCACTTATTAACAAACGTTTTAGTCAAATCGAAAATGTGATTGAATTCACTGGTTGCTTTTTTGTTAAGGTGATCTTTTTTCGGTGCATCGAGCACTTTCGCCGAAGCAACGAGAACTCAATAAAGGCGAAAAACGTCTTGTTACAAAAAATTATGTGCCTCACCCTGGTAAGGTTGCCATTTTTTTCTTCTCATATAATTGGGGCTCGTTCGAGTGGCGGAAGATGCTCGTGTGCGCAGAATGCTCATTTTTGTTCGACAAACTAGACACCGCCACCAGTTGTAAATGCGGACGTCGCGTGGAATCCCGGCCCCAACAACTTTTATAGGTTCTAAAAACGGTGCGTCGCGGTTCGATGTCGTTCTTCGTAACATCTCGCGAGTGCAAAGCTAGAAATTTGCGTGCAAGATCTGGGGAAATACAAAAATAGCCCCGCTTTTGTGTGTCCAAACTAAAAGGCGCAAATGTGTTACAGTGCGGCTGCCCCAACCTTATGTGGGGAGGAATAAAGGCCACCTTCCACCCATCACGTTTCGAGCGTAAGCTCGCAGCGTAGCGTAAGTTTTGGACAAAGCATCTACAGCAAAAGAAGACACCATAGTTTCTTCCTGACAAAAGGCAACCGCAAGTTAGCTTACATCCAGTTACTTCATTGACATTGGGGTAGAGCTTGTCACAACTCGAATATGCTGGTGAATGTCAAGAGTTCTTGAACAGGTGGCCTGTTTAAAAAGTGGTAGAAAACATTTTAATGAAACCAAAGTGCCAACAATGTAGTTCTTTCATTATTTGAGGGGCAAAAATCCGCTGGTGGGTTACTGTAGGAACAGAAAGTTTCACCTCGCAGCAGGATTTCGCATCAATGTTTGTGTGTTGGAGGCAGCAACAAAGAATTTCGCTTTACGAGCTTTTCAATACGAGTAAGGGAAACAGAACGTTTGTCGATCAGACGTGTCAGGCCTTTTTCAAAGCTATCGTGAATCTGTCATGTCTATGCGCAAGGTAGGTACTAGCAGCAAGCGATTTTGTTCCGTTTTTTAGTAAAAGTCGTGCCTGGAACCCATTGTTTCGCCAAGCAAACACTTACANTCTCCACCCTGTACGCNAACCACGGGCGAATGGCTGATGACAATTCCCAGTTGAAAAACAATTCTAGGATGGCAACGGCTTCATTTTCCTACTAATGCCACGATTTTGAACTGATTGATTTAATGGCACGAATTTTTTGCGGTAATGATATTATGTCATTTTTCTATTTCCATAAAAAAAACGTATCAGTATGTGCAAGCCGCGTGCGCTTTCGAAGCCAAGATATTTATTTGTTTTTGGTATGCACTAGCCCAGTGGTTCTCAAACTGTGGTACGAGCAGCTTTCCTGTCATATTCGAAAAGCTTTGGTAATTCGTTTCTGTGTTGTAGTTCGTTCGTGTGTTATGCTAATGTTGCTAATTCGTTTATTTGCTATATTAATCTTAAGTACATCTGAGCAAACTACGTTCTTCTGAAACCAGTGGTGTACACTCCATCATTAAAAAAACGTCAGGTGGTACGCGATCTCAAAAAGTTTGAGAACCACTGCACTAGCCGGTGCGTGCATCCCAAATTGGAACATTGAGCATAGCGCGTCAACTTTCAGCTTAGCTTTCTTTCCGCTTCAGAAATGTTATGCGTGTCGTGCGTTATTGATGGAAAACCACTGGAAACCTCCCAGCGACGTTTGACGCTGACAGTGGCGTAGGCATTCACACGCGTGTATTCGCGAGCGTTCTGTGCTTATCGAGTGATCGTTTGAACTGAACCCGCCGTTACGGTTCTGAACAAAGGATCAGCAAGATCTGTCTCCCTGCAACCGGCGCTAACCGGTTTGAAAACAACCTAAACTTTCAGTTCAGGTCGGTGACAGAACCAGTCAGATCTTGATATAAGTTAAATCGCACAAACCTATGGTTGGCAGGGGGCGGAACAAAGCTTGAAGATTGGTTTGCTTTTCTGCCAGCGCAATTGTTTTCCAGCGCTGGTCGGAAGGCGTGTCTTTTGAAATCGCCAAAAGCTGGTGGTGGGCTACGTGGCCTCAGCTCTCGCATTTTTACGCTGCGTAGGCGGAGAGGAAAAAAGAAACAAGCTCGCGCCGTCTTTTTCGGTTACATCAGGGTCACGGGACGCTCTCACGTGACAAGATTACACCATCGCGCGATAATTCCTAGCACCGGGGAAATCCCCGATTGGTTTTAGAAGCTTTTTATAATCGCGGCCTGCTTTCTGTTACGCAGTTGGTATTGTTTACTCGGTTGCGACAAGTGACAGCAAGTGGAGGCGTCACCAGAAAGGCAGGTTCGAAAGCAGAATTGCGGATTCAACCGCATGCAGTACACCGGAATTCAAAGTAGAACCACAGTTACTGGCAGTTCGACATCTGTCACAGAACAGATCACTGCAAACTGAGGCTATGCTGAAAAAATGTAGTGTTCTGAATGCATCTTGAATCGACGGTTATGCGTGTACGACGGAACACGTACTGTAACCATCCTGATTCTCGCGTTTAGCGACGTGGTGTGGGGTACGTATAAATTAGCAGCGTGATTTCGGGTTAATCGTTGTGACTGTTAGTCAAGTATGTCGGTCCAGATCAAGTACATTTGTATACAAAATAATATTTATTTTGAGTCAGACTCGTGGTCCATGTCACAAGTTTACCCGAATAACGCAATAGCACAAAAATGGTTAGCCATAGCGCAGAACAGAGCAGGTGTGTGTTCATAAACACAGACAGCACAGGGAGATGCCAAACGCTGAAACAGGGTAGCAGCTGCAACTTTTATCCATTAAATTTAATGTTCGTGAAGCAATTAACGATCTCAAATGAAGGATTGTCTGGTTCAAACAAAATAATTTTGCTCACAGCTCATTGCTTTTCCATGTGTTTCGCTCGTCGTGCCTTTAAATTCCATGTGCATGCAGTCTATTTTTCTCAAAAGCAAAGTTCAACGTTGTTGGGTACATTTTGTGGCATCCTACAATGCTTGCAGATTGTAGGAGTGAAGATGTGTATTGTTACGTGAAATTAATTTCCTGTTCATAAATTTGCTGACTTATTGAAACCCTTCACCTTTGTGAAGACTATTTACTTGTGGCAGTGTTGTAAAGCATTTGGCAAATCGTAGAAGTGAACTAAGGCATTTCAAAAGCGAAAAATTTGTGTTTCCGTGTGCCAGGTAAGCAACTAGGCGAAATTCTGCTACCGATAAAAATTCCTTTACGCCACGGCGAGCTCGCCCCTGTGACGTGGCTAGGCTAGCGAAACTCGCCCGCTTTTCGTGGCGCTTCGACAAAGAGACCTTTAGCGAACGTTGCGAAACGCCTACGCGCCGCGCATGCATTCCGGAAGATCGCGCTGTTCTTGCGTCACTTGTTCACGACCCCCGCAGCTGTGACGTAAACATCAGCGGTTTCACAGCGAACACCTGCCTTTGTTGGTCGCTGTGCTTTTCGCTGACTGGCCTTAGCGAGCTCGATGAACTCGAATGAGAAAAGGTGCGTAATGTCATGTGATGTTCGTGACTATTTCGTAAGCGTTAAAGTGAAAAATTGTCTTTGCAGCGCCTGACATTCGCGCAATTGGTTTTCCCCCCGCTCGGGCACGTGACAGTGACGGACGTTTCGGTTATGACGCTGCAGGCGAGTCGGTCACCATAAATGTCAAGTCATCGGCCGATGACAAGTATTTGGTTAACGAAGCTTGCAAGTCGCGGGAGGCACTCATCAATTTACTTTGGTTGGTATCTCTTAGCATTTTGATGGCTACCTCCCAAGGCTTGAGCAAGTTCTTTCTACTGCGGAAGCTGCCTGAAGTTTGCTGCGATTGCTTGACTGGTGTTTCAAGTGCCCAACGAGTCTGTTCACAACAATATTAGCCAGTTTACGGAAAGCTTATCAGACGCGGTGTGATCTCCAGCAGAACAGGCCTCTCGTGTTCGAATGTTGTGCAGGCACGTGCATGAGCGCCGACGGCGCGTGCTTCACGACATCGAACCTGCGTGGTCACCAACGCAACGGAGACAGCGCCGTGGTGGTCATATACGTCCGTTATGTGTAGCTGTTGATTTGCGACGAAAGCCATGATCCTCAAAGCGCTGCATTGAAGCCGTTCATTCAATGGGTGGGACGCATGGACGTCCGCAGAAATTTTTTCAGAGGGGGGCAACATCGACATTTTGCTTATCCCTTTCAGGTTTCAATGCAAATAGACGTTTACAAAACTCTTTAAAAATTCACAGTCGAACTTGCCAGGGGAAAATGTCCGTTTTGTCCCCACTGCGGACGCCCATGGCGGGATACACCCCGTGACAAACAAACCCCAGACCTAGCCAACAATCAAGAAACCGTCCTTGAATGGCAAATGATCCCAGAGTTAGAATCTCCTGGACATTGCAGGCACGTCCATCGCACGTGGGGTGACAGTCGTCATATTTATGCTTTAAAAGTCTTCAAACGTTGCGTTGCCAACAGTAACGCTGCAGCACAACGTTGCGAAACTATGCCATGCTACACATATCATGCTGTCTCATAAGTTGAAAGCGAAACCGAACACATCGGCACACAGCAGCTTCAACACAGGCAAACAGCTAGGAAAACCGATCCCGTATTGATGTTGTTTCAACTGCAGAACAAACAAAAAGAGGCTAAACGCATTTTGAAGGATGTTGGTCAAGCGAAATAACACGTCAAGGGAGATTAGAAAAACGTGACAGTAAACGAGCATTCNGAAAGACAAATCCGGATTACCTCAAGAGCAAACAAAGGGGGCAGGTGGCAGGCAGCACTACAATTGTTTGGATGATATGCACCACTAGAAAGGGGGACGCAGAAACAGATACGCTAAGAGCGTGGTTACGGAGGAAAGGCTGATCATTTCCCGATGTGTAACTTTGCTACTCTAAGACGGAATGAAAACAAGTTTCTTTAATTTTGTTCGTTAAATCAATTTAAACGCAGGCAATTTTCACAGAGACCCAACATGTATCGGTGAAAACCAAAGCTTGTTAAAATGTCACTGATAGCGCCTTAGATCCAAACGAAGAGCAAGAAATCTGCATTGGGTTAAAAGCGATGATTAACTTTCTGGACTGCCACTAAGTTTGTGTCAAGTTACTGTTTCCTCTGCATGGGCAACGTGTCTAGAACACTGACGTGAGCGTATGTTTGCAAGCTAAAGCTAAATGGTTTTATCCAGGCTTTTTTTTTAGGAAAATGTTAGGTATGGATCTGGAGGAACCCGATTTCTCTGATTCTGGGGACCCGATTTTTTCTGATTTTAGGAACCCGATAATAAGTTTCTCTGATTCTACGGACCCGATTTGAAATTCTACGCCTTAAAAAAAACCTGCTTTTATCTAAAAATAGCCAAGGAAGGTTTTGCAAGTCAATCGACGTTGGCACGTGCGCTTTATCATGGTAACAAACTTAATTAAATTCCGTCGCCACCGGGCGTAACTTTCTCAGCGGGGCGTGACGTTCTCAGCAGCAAGCCTTTCTGGGCATCACGCAGGAACAAAGAAAGCCCGAAGGTGGAGCATTTGAAAACAGGTAGAAAGCGTTAACAAGCCTGACTTGTGGAAGAAAGTCTTAATCAAGTTATTTGCTGTTCAAGTGATTTGCATACATAGTAGGCCGATGATTGTTAGAAGTGGTAATCAGATACGCTTTTTTGGCACGGCCTTTGTCGCTGATCTATTTTTGTCGCCAAAGTTTTGTTGCGAACCTTGTTTGTTGACAGTGTTGCCTGCAGTCCGGTGGTCAGCAACAAAGACATGTCGCCGACACGTCGGGCACGCCCGGGCACGCCTCCTCACTGCGGTCCATGCGATGATCGGAAACATTAGATAACAACTTTGCCACCTGTGTAAACCGGCGACGACGCACTCCCATTTGCAAAGCAAGGTTCTGGAAAGAATAGTTTGATGTGGGTACCGGTCTGGTAAACTTTGTCGTTATAATGTTTTAACTGCAAAGCGTTTGAAACCTTGATCGGAACAGTTTGCACGACGCTGAGCGCCAATGCGCACCCCCATCTGACTTTTCTTTAACTTTTTTCTGTTTTTCTCTGTTAGCTTCTCGGTGTTTCATGTTAGGATACCTTCATTTCTCTCACACTACTGGATCCCTGTATTATGATGGGTGGATGACGTTACAGTTGAGGCGCTGTTAAAGTGTTTTGCTCCTATCAGTGTTGGTCGTGTGCAAACACCTATTCTGTAATGCCTTATGGCTAACCAACCACTTTTTGCGCTCTTGCGTTGTTTGATTGTGCTTGTGATATGGACCACGAGTCTGTAATAAATAATTTATTATTAAGCAAGATATTAAATCAAAAAACAGGTGTTTAACAACTAGGTACCCGATTTTAGCGACTTGGAAGTTGGTCATGAATTCTCTTCAATATATTCTGAAAAAACGTGGCGGACATGACTGCGGTTGGGGAAGGTGCGGTGCACTCAGCAAAAAAAATGCGAGAACAGCGGGTTTAACTGAGCCTAATCGCTGCCTCTGTGACGTATTCGTTGCGCTTATGTATGGCTCAGTTTTATGGAAGAAGCAAGATTTTGCGTGAACTTATACGTCGATGTTGTCTGGGGGACTGCGTCGCAAGGCCCTGCCAGTCCATACAATACCACTAAATCACTCTCGCAACAGCAAAGTTTTCACGCGTGACCAATCATTGCAGGTTTCAATGACAGCTTTGTGGCNGTTAGGACATAAATCGTTGACAACAACAACAACATACCCAATCTTNAGATGAACTGNCGACTTTACCGCGCATATTCTGACTGTTAGCGTCGGAGAGGTAATATGACAGTATAATGGGAGTACAACCTTTCGAAAACCTAGACTTATGATACGTAAGGCCCATTCCGCCGTAGATCAACTTACATGCTTACAAGTCATCTAAAAATCAAATCTGGATGAAAACACCAGCGTTGTTTCGAAAATATAACATTTCCCAGCAAAGGATGGAACCCTGAGTTGTGGGAAATATAAGGTACTGCGACCGCGTCGCGAAAGGTTGATCGAAACGTTAAATTGTCAGGGAATCTGCGGCACGCGCGCTTGCACAGCGTGTACATGCCCAGTGTTACAGCCTCTCGTGCTGATGTGGGATGAGTCATCCTTTTCTTTGTGAACGTGGAAAGTTTGTTTTCAAGTGAAGGCTTTCCGGCCATGTGGTTTATCAACTTTTCGTAACGTGCGACCTTGCCTGGCACGCTGATGATACAACCTAGTCGCTCGTTTGGCTTGTCATGATAGCGGGCAACATGATTCAGCACTTTGCTGGGATGGCGCGTACTGTGTACACAGCAACCGGGTTGTCGAGGCAACCCTGCTTCGTCATAATGATTAATGTGACGCAACAGGTATTGGGTGTCAGGCGTTTGCAATGTAATGATTCCTGCGAATATAACAACTAGTTTCGTTGCTCGTCTGCTCTTCCACTCCTATTTAAACCTATACACTGCTCGCACATGGTCCCATTGCTGTATATTAAGTGAGCTCATAAATTTCTTCACGGTAGTATGGGTCAAAGCACAGCTTACATAAATCTTTAATGATAGCGTCCACAACATTTATCCCACTTTTCAAAGAAAAACTTTGTCAGTTTAGATTACTATCGAAAGGCAAGTCCACAGCCAGTCGAAAATTTCGGGAAGTCGAAAGTTGCAACAATTTAAGGATCCTGAAACGATTGAAACCACTTTCGCCCCAACGCACATGCTTCCGCGCATTGCGAAGTGGCAACTGCCCAACTTGCAATCGTTTTAACGTCTCTGTGTGACAGCTGTTGCACTTTAACGTGAATGTCTTGCTGTCATTACAGGCCACCTTTGACGGGCTCCAACTAACCGTAAATAGTCTGGAGCTCTTCTACGAAACGACGACCATGCCAAGTAGTTAAAAATCGGGCTTCCCTTTGTTGTTTTAGATTTCTGGTCATGAACTGTCAAGATCTGAAACGGCATTAGTTTGGGTGTTGACAAAAAACGTGTATTTTTGTTTCAATTATAAACAACCAGGTGTACGGGTTGAGCCCAGAATGTCACCTGTGCACTGTGCTGTCCTGTTGCCAGTTGTGTAAGTAGTGACAAAGCGAATTAAGTAAACAGAATCAAAACAAACATGGTTTGGTTCCACACAAAAGCCGACATGTAAATATTAATGTCTGCCAAACCAGCTTTTGGATTTGCGCACCGACTACGGCGTGCCTTTCATGAATGTCGCGGTCGCTGGGCAACACCAGCAACAAACCAACGAAGCTACATTCCAGACCACATGGAGATTAACTTGACCGTGACGCTTGCGCGCCATCGCTCCTCGGGCGCATCTCGCTCTTGGGCGGGAATGTGGCAACTGAATGTTTTTGTGACGTAAAAAGGGTATTGTTGCTTCACCGAAATAGAGCGGCGTAAATACCCGCTTTGCGCTTTGTTGTAATCGTTTGAGTGAATTACAGGAGCTTTAAGCCCGCTTCAGAAACGTAACTGTTCTTGGTTTTGACTACTGGTGTTTTGAGCAGTGTTGTGTTATATAGTGATGCACTTTCAGACTGGGTTCTTGTAATGCCTGAATAATGTTTTGCACATGTATACATTCATATTGTTTTTCTAAAGCTTGCGATCTAACTAGCTGTACCTCTTCATACAAGCCGTCGTAAACCTTTTTGCGTTTTTTATGGCACAGGTACGTGCCACCACAAAAACTTCTCGCAATGCTGTGCGGAAGAGCAACATGGTTCAGGCAACGTTTTGTGAAAAACAGCCTTCGACGCTCAATACCCAGTGCTTAACTTTATTAGCATTGTTTAAAATAGGGTCGATTCTTGCGAACGCCCCTCGTCAATGATCAGCGGCTGCTTGCACGGTATGACAGGAATTTCGCCGCAGCTGGGCTGCTGCCGACATTTGCACATGACTTTGCCCTGCAAACAACCACGCCTCCGGGTAGCATATGCATCCGTTGGGTTCCATCAGGCGCTTGTTCAAGCAACAACCAGGCGATGGTGAGATTTGTTCGACAGGTAAGAAAAAGGTTGAAAGCACTTTGGCTACTGTCAATGATAAATGAAGAGATATTTGCGTTCGTTAACCTCTGCACGTGACGAAACCTCGCGTTGTAAGTTGACTGTCGGTAAGCAGTGACCTTTAAGCAAGACTTAGCACTGCCCCTACAACTGGCATGATCCTTGCCAAGGCTGCAAGGCAAACTCCATCGTCAGATGTTTAGCACTGTAGCTGGTGGAATTGCTCGATACTGATCGGTGCGTAAGTTTTCATCTGCAACCAATATTAATTACATAAATCATGCAACTCAAACTTTCATCTTAAATGCTTATTTTTTAGGCGAGTTTCAGCCAATGGTGTGTTTTTTCAAATGAAGCGCACAAGATCGCTTTGGTTTCCAAACATAGTCAAAAGAAATGCCATCGTGGCGCAAACTTTTCAGAGCCTTTTTCTCTTATCAGGCAGATTTAATTAGAAAAATCGCATCTAACGTTTCTTTTGTCACACGCAATGATTCATAGCGCGTATGACGCAACCGTCATGTGATTCGGTCACGGAGCGCGTAGTGTTACATCAACCTGCATCAACACAACAAAGGAGAGGGCCGCGGTAACTTTACGACCAGTTCACTCAACAACACGTAGCTTACAGCGTAACTGAACAATCGCCATTTTGTTTGGTTGCGTTAATCTGTGTAAAGCTGAATCGTTCGGAAAAGTACATTGCAGGAAACGCTTATAATTGAAATGTTTTTTCCTTTCTTTCGTGAATTTTACGTAGTTGAATTTGCAACGCTGCTTAGATCAATATGGCGGTCAGTTTAACTAAACAGCTACATTTGTCAATACCTTGCTTTTGTGTATTCAAACAAACAACTTAAATTCCTTTTTCAGAAAAAAATCATTTGGGACATGACAGGTGACATTACGGCCATTAAGTTGTCATTATCATCAACGCAAGATAAAAGCGAAAACTTTTGCAAACAACTTTTCAACATACTGTGGTGAAACGCTGGCTTAGTAAGTAGCATAAATAGACTGCAGAGGTAATTTAAGAATTTCTCGTTAATATTGCATTTTGGACATGATACCAGTTTTGCTGGCGTACGTAATATCTGGCATATTGTGACACGATTTTATGTGCGTCGCGACTGGATTTAGGTTCTAACGGCATCACTATAAGAAGGCCCCAAAAGGCCAAACTAACGAATTTGGCAGCTGTAGAAAGAGCATTAATTTTACAGTGATTCACAAGAAAAGAGTAAGAAAAGGTTAGAAATGTCCGGGTTGTTTGACGTCGCACGTTGCGCAGGCACGCAGGCTTGTACGTCATTTCCTGCTGCCTTGCACGCTCGCGACATCAAGCACACTCACTGTCATTTGCAGTTATGCGTCTCGGTTACTACGAAAAAGCAGGCTTCGTCGCAGCTTACGTCATCAACATCATCCGACCGGCAGGACAGGCGTTCGAAAAAAAAACGATCGATGTTTGTTGCTGTGAAACCAAGACTGTCGAAAATGCTGCCTGTGCAGTATCGAGGCTGCGCGGCTTGTCAAGGAGCGTCCCCCAGGGCTGGGACGATCGTGCCACCTCACAATCACTGATGTAAAACAAGGCATGCGCGCTCATTGCATTGGGCTAACGCGCGTCGTGTTTCACATCTGGATGGCGGGGAGGAAGTTTCGACACAGAAAGAGGACGTTTCGGGCGTGGTGGAGAAAATTGTTGACGAGATCTTTTTTCTCCCCGTAAAACGTCCAGCAGTACGACCAGGCATTGTTTGCTTTCCAGCACCGCAAAGCTTGCTCGATGAGGAAACGCACACGTGCAATTTTATTTGAAATGCTGGTAGCCTTTGCTAGTAGACATGTTTGGAGTTCCGTACCGTTCTGGTACGACGATCTTTTTTTTATTATGGTCACCCGTGGCAACTTATGAACAAATGTAAACGAGCGTTTTCCCGTTGCATGTCTGTGAATNACTCTTGGAATTGTATGAAGTCGANGAGAAGCTTTTCCAACAGCTGCCTTGTTGTAACTTGGTAANGAAAATGCGTTTTTGTACTTGTTTATAACATCGTGCAACCAAGGTTGCCGAGCGAAAGTGCCTTGACACCACCAGCGTGAAAATGCCATGTATGGGCATAACGCGCCGACTGCTTAATCAGTTCTTTTTACGGAAATGCTATTTTGAGTTTGAATTCATCTTCTGCTGTCCCTGACAATGCTCGCCTCGTCACTGCTAGTTTGTCAGTGTTTGACGCTCATCAGCTGACACTCCACGTCACCGTTTGATGAGTATGCGTTGTGTTCCACCAGAGAGTGCGCCTCTTATTCACGCCACGATATCAAGATGGGTTTTGCGGAGGGTTGCTTGGTGGTCGCCGGACGTGTTGTTTCGCAGTGGATTGAGAATACTTGTTCTGGGTCAAAGCACACACTCTTAATTTTCTGAAGTGCATCACCCAAAACACTTTGTGTCAAAACATTGCGACGCTACACATCTCGAAGACATAGGAAAGTAAAGTTGCTGGCATAATAATCAACATTAACACTGAGTAAGCATCACGCAATGCAACAACTGTAAACGGCCGTGTTCTCGTGCAAGGTTCCTACCAACTAATAAGGACAATCTGGGACTTAAGGATTTGCGTAAATCCACAAGTCTGTTGCGGTTGAAACGAAACGTTAAGTATTTGCAAGTCTTATTCGGTTATTTCCTTGGCGGAAAACAGCAGACCAAACAAAGTAAAGCAAACCTAGGCTCTTTGCATGGGTCACCATTTCGATAAATATATCTTATACTTGCACGCAACAGCCACGAATTCGTGAAATAGTTTGTCCCATTTCTTGTTTGAATAGTTTGCATGCCATACAAGTGAGATCGCTGGAGTGAAAAGATGCCGTGTTTTGTTGAGTTTTTTATCGTTACCCAACAACGCAAGCTGAACATCTGCTCGGTGTGTCTGTTGGTCGTGTCACATCCTCAGAGGTGTTCTTATTGTCTTGATAAGCTTGTCATCACAGCCTACTATTTGAAACAATTATTCCACTTTTGCCATCAGTTCACACAGCATGTAATGCTGAATTGATTGTAATATGTATTTGATGATTATTTGCTGTTTATCTAGTACTGAACGTAATTTAACTGAGATTTAAGCTTTGCCAGCGCCTAAATGAAGGCATCTGTAATGCCGCAGTACCGGTTGATCGCTGTGCGCTTTGGTTTATCTAGGTAGCCGACAGAGTGAATAATTAAATGAGAGAAAAAGCGTTTGTGATAGAGGGGCAATGATGGTACGCACATTCAGTACACGTAGCCTACCCTCAGTAAAAATAATGCGTGGTGTAAATCAAATAGTGTTTAGTCGAAGCTCTTTAAAAGAGAAGTTGTTCGAAAGCACCAGCGTCGAAACTGTGACGATAGAAGACACGCGTCTACGGACGGGTTGTGTTTGGCCGGCAAACGTGAGCGTGAAGTTCCACCAGAATGACTCAAGAATGCGGTGGCTCCAAATGCCACGCATACGTCACATGTCGACTGTGCGAACAGCACAAACAACTTCAAGTGGCGTTACGGTGAACACCGATGGGGCCAACTGACACCTGAACGAAACTGGGAACGCAACTGAAATTTGCTATCAAGGTTAACGCTAGGCCATTTCCGTTCCGCTTATTTTTGCGCAGTGCTGTCGTTTGGGTCTGTTTTTTTTTCGCTGAGACATTTCGGTCATTTTGTCAGGTAATAGTATTAAAAATCGCCGTAACAGCGTCCGCTAGCCTTCCTTTTAAGATATTGTGACCGAACTGACCCATTTTTTCGGTCATTTAAAAAGCATTCGGTCCTTGACCGAGAAAATCAACCCATGTTTGGGTGTATCAGGTCTAAAAGAACAGCTTGCCCTTCAATAGGTATGTCGATAGCGTTTCTCATTGCTGCTGATTTGTGGGGTACGGAGCGGATGTTTTTGTGTTTTTTTTTGCTGCAAACGTGCATCGTCGACGCTGTGACGCCTGTGCAATTGCGTTGCAGGCTGCTTGCTGGCAGGTGCTTTGTGTCACTGGAGCGACCACCTCCTATGAAAGCGCTACCGAATCTGAGGATATGTTTATTAATCCGCTTGTTTTGTGCAAAAACCGAACGGATGCTTCTGGTGCCTGTTAGCCTATTGTATGTTTCCCAGCAATTCATTTAGATAACAAGTATGATTCTTATTTTCTGAAATATTAACGACCTTGTTTCTCCTTGTGAACAACTTTGCATAAAACTGTGGTCTTGTTAATGTGAACAAAATATCTAGGAGCTGAATATACTTGAGTAGATGATAACGGACGACCTTGCAATGTAAAAAGATTAATCTTTTGTAAATTAAGGCACTGGACGTACGAAATGCATCACCATCAAGGTGACACAAGATTAAAAGTAGAGGTAGTAAACAATTTGGACCTAGAAAAAAGAGTTACTTTCTTAGTGTTTCGCAGTTTGTCACTTCTTTTTTGTCATAAAGATCACGGAGGCCAAAATGTTTGATTTTCGGCAAGCAACATTATTTTCTTGGGATACCACCTCTCAAAGCACAAAATGAATAGATATGCTAAAAATTGAGGGGCATGGCCCCCTGGGCCCCCCTGGCTAAGCCTATGAAAGATTATCGCAAATCGGTCACGCCAGGTAAGTAGCATCACTGTGGCAAAACGTGAGCTTTAAATTTTTTGGATATTGCTTTTGGAAGATATCAGTATGCCAGGATGTTGTTCGGTGTGGAGGCATCGTCCTTTATATGTTACTCCACCACAGGTTAACGAGGCAATTTACTTGTGATGCTTTCAAAGGAGCATTGCTGAAATCCACCAACTAGAAAGACCCTGTCAAAACAAAGCGGTGTCACTTGCTAAGCGGATGCGACGAAGCGAAAGGCAAGTGAAATCTTGTAGAAGAGAACCGTAAAGCGACTGAACAGCAGCTAGTTTAGTGAAATTATACGATGAAAACAAGTGAAGTGAAAACGCAACTCTGGTTTTATGTGTTGCCTGGAAAGGCTGATTGAAAAGAAGTTCTTGACTAACTTCCTGAAAATGCTTAAGCGAGCTAGTAAAAATAACCTTGGCCAATTACGCAAACAAGGCTACAGCTAGCTGAAGCAGTTGTTGGCAAGGCGTTTTTTCCAG
>JGI24021J15306_10004933_pt1 | contig 15682 bp, 12 predicted proteins | sample Ectturendosymbi1_FD_15306 | JGI IMG/M metagenome (IMG submission 15306)
CAACACCAGCGTGTGATTCATGGCGCTAGGCGAGGGGTGGGCAATTAGCGGTCCGCGAGCCACATGTGGCCCGCGGAAGCATTCAGAAAAATCTTCAAATCTAAGATTTCCTCCAACAAAGTGCTGAGGCTAACTTATCAGAGGTTTGCTTCTATTTCCATTAGAAGGTACAGTCCCCCGCTAAACGCGGCCTCCAAAAGTGGCCCCCGANCGAAATTAATTGCCCGCCCTTGCGCTGGGCCTAATTCACATTGAAAGCTCCGTCTGTGATACAGGAATGTGAAAATAAAGCTGCTGTTCGTGCAGTAATGTTTGGCCATAACAATTTTTGCGTGACTCCAGTCTACTTCTGCAATCCCAGTAGTTGCCTGATTGAGACTTCATTGCGAGTATCCCATAATTATCAAGCGTCTTAATACATCCGTGAAGTTTCCAACAGAGATAAAGCACCTTGTGGTTCAACTTCTTCATGCTTCAACGTGTAAACATTATCGTAATCGTTTTGCGAAATTTCAGCACGATGGGGCGCCGTTTCCCGTGGTGCCTCTCCCAATTGTGTGCAAATGCCTATTCACACGCCTCTTTTATGCTGCTTAGTATAACGGATGTTATGATTACATAACGTACATAACGTCGTCGAAGCTCTCTTTTTATAGAGGCTTTACGATTCTAATTTAACAAAACGTTTTCGTTAAGCCGTATGCTCACTATATACTCCAAGTTCAGCCCAAGGCTCAATAATGATAGCGTGTCAGTTGCATAGTACGTAACTACAACCTGCAAAGTAAGCAAATGTGTGGTTCCCGTTCCTCTTTGAACTGCCTGGAAAACATCCTTATACGAGATTTGTCCTTGCGATGTTGCACATGCTGTGCAGCCGCGGAAAAAATAAAATGGGATTATGCATGGATTTCAGTGTTTCCTCATTAATCTTCAGTGAAATCTCATGCAGCAAAGGCACTATTTAAACACGTATGGTGTTGGGTTCAAGGCCTCCGTTATGTTCTCGGGACATGACACCGTGTATTCTACTGTCGTAGAAGCTGTTCAGTTAGTCGAATTGTTGATATTACATCTGTTGGCGCGGACTTTCCAGGGCGAGTTGCCGGGCCTGGTACCTCCTGTAAGTGGTCGAGCTCCCGATAGACAGGATGACGATGAACAGCCGATGGAGACGTAGGAGACAAAGCCGAAACGAATGAGAGAGACGGCGCGTGTGAAGAAGCTCATTTGGACTGTACCAGACGTGTTGAAAAGGCTGCTTCTAGTATTGCTGCTGCTGTTACTTGGATTAAGAGCCGCTGATGATGCTGCAATTCCTTTGTTTTGCGAATACATCTGCTTTGCGTTAAAATGCTAAACTGGTTGTAACTGATTTTAGTGGAGCCACTCAACTCATATGACGCACCATTGTGGCAAATGAGAACTGCTCCGGAGGGTATCCGGATAATTGCCACCCCAAGAGCGTCGTGGGTGGGGAACACATTGCCACACTTAAAAAGTGGAGGGCTACGCCACCTAAAACTGATTTAAAAATTAGTTTAAATCGCAAATTTTGTTATGTGCGTTTTCGCACTACACCCTCACACCACCCGGACAGCTGCCATCGCGTTTGAAATGCATCATCACATACAAGCTATCAAATTCTGTACGTGAAGGATTTCTCGCTGCAGAGCGGCTGAGAACCTCTGGTTGTTACGAGAGGATATTGCTTCAACATATTTTAGCACAAGTGAATTGAAACGTTGCTGTCATGTAACTCACAAATCAAAAGCGAATGTAAAATGAAACGAAGAAAAGGCGTTGTGGAATGAATGCGATGATGAGTACGAGATTTTGCTGTGAAAATTTTGAAAATACCCAAATAAAATTACGCTTTGCGCGGAATTAAAAATGTATTGATATCGACACGACATTCTTCACAACTTACGTTTTAGTGGTCTGAGGATGAAGGTACCTTTTTATACACTGCATCCTTGTGAAGTTCAATAGCTTTAATGGCAAAAAGCTCAGTATGCCTTGCGTGGCAGTCTCTCTCATGGGTGGCGATCGTTCTAGGTGGCAGTTGTCCGGGTGGCTATACAGCAGCCCTAGAACCGCTCCAGACGCTTAGAGCGATAGTGGTCTTTACTCAACCGATAAAGAAAACGAACGTAAGTTTCCAAATAACGATTCATTGCAACTTTGCGAAGCAACGGACGAATACATACATGACTCTTCGCAGAGCAGAATTCATACGGAACAGTTAAGCACTCGACTGGCTGGCCGCACGAACGCGTAAGCGGTTGTGTTGGAAATAACTGTTACGTCATTCCGAGCATGGACAACAAATAAAATATTGCACGAAAGAAAGACATGACGCTGACGTCATATGCCAGGACGGGCGTCGAAGTCCAAAACGATTTTGTAGAAAACATACGGGTAATATTCTTGCATCCCGAGGGTGAGGCCAGGCAAGGATTCCTCCTGAAAACAATGTCTTGTGTTAGCTTGTTCCCAACATGAAAAAGAGACGCCCGCAAGTATACTACTCGGTTTAGAAAACATACATTGCAAACGTAATGCGTTAATGTCGCGCGAAAGCGTCTTACTACCTCCCCCACTGCAGCGAGCCCGGTGCTGTCCAGGTCCCCGTACAAGATGTTGAGCATCTCGCGCAATCTCTTCCGCTGCTTCTTCTGCGGTTCCATGACAACTGCTTGGAAATTGACCGGAAGACCGTATCTTTAACAGCAACAAATGTCATGTCAGCACGTGCGGCGTAACGGTGTTCAGTGCAGATGATGTGCACAAGCGGAAATTCACAACTGCTCCTAGCTCAATACGTACCTGCCGCCTCGAAACAAGTTGCAAGATACGCAAAGCATCGTATATATTCCTTTTAAGCTGAAAAAATTACTTCTGGAGCGTGTTATACGCTTTTGTTGGTGAGACTGTAGGCGAACGTCATGCAAGGAAACTAATGTAGACTTATTCGCAACGAAACAATAACATAGCGAATGTGTTTGCACAAGAGCATAACCAGGCGATTCTTTCAACACGTAAAACTGCTCCATGATGAAAGCGTCTTTGCGGAAAATTAACTGCGTGCATTTAACATGGCATGTAAATTTACATCGCTTTCCCTGTAACAGCTTTTGGGAGATGTTTTAAAATTTCGGACAGCCTCCACCCTGTGCCCTCATCATGCCAACTTAATCGTGCTGTTTTTTTCAACAATTACCGCAGCAGCCTTTGCCTTTATGATTTAGATGCCGGCGGTTTCTCCCTGCAGCATGAATACAAACGGTTTGTGTAGAAGCTAGACTGCAAGTTAGAAACGCAAATAAGACCCCAAACTATTCAAAACGTGGAAAGGACCTCCGTGAATTTGCCAAAGATCAGAAAAGCGAGAAGTGCAATGTAAGTGACCAGAAAATTTTACAACGCAAAGGTCTGGCCTTGTTACAACTCGCGAACGTAACAGAAAACAAATCGGAGCTAACGGGACGTACAACAGCAATGTATCCTGGTCACATGGCACGAGAGGTTTATCGGAGACCACTGCTTTGGTAAGAAGAGCAAAACGAGCAACTCTTCTGCAAACGTTCAGAAAGTAAAGTATTTTGCGTCCAAATAAGGTGTGAATCGAGGCAAACAAAACGTATGAGGTGGGGTCGCTACCCTCCCAGCCCAGGTACGTCTCTACAACGGAATCACATCGATGAATTACAGATCATGTCGTGCCCAGTACCACTTACCTAAGTACAGATTCGACAAAAACTCTCAGCGCTTTTACGTGAATCCATGCGATGAACACTTCGCTGAAGTTGACTTTCAACCATCGAAGAAGAGGACCCTGAAAAGGTGTTCTTAAATGTGACAGGTACAGTACTAACAAATAAACCGTTCGCCGAATTGCGCTTCAGAAATTGTTTCTCAAGCGCAAGATTTACCGAAAATTAGCGCGGATCAGTAAATAGACCAAAAAAAACATGACTGACCAACATCCTTTTCTTATCCGACGCGAGCTTGTTGAGTTGGTCTTTGTCGTTGTGCATGTCTTGCTCTTTGTACTGGAAATCTCGGACGAAAAATCTGCAAGAGGCCATTTTAGCGCCAGGCAAACTTGGCATGAAGAACCCGCAGGCTGCAACCGACGAACTTCGCACTTACTTGTTGCGACCGCAGTTATACTTAAACTCTTCGAACACTTTCTTGAAAATCGTCACGGCAAACAAGCAGTACTCGTCGTCCCTGAAGAGAAGCCTGAGAAACAATTTTTTCTCATGCGTGGCACAACGTATCTCCGACCGTTCCCAAATTTGGCAAAAAATATAGGAAAATACCTGGATGATCTCGGTGCTACGTATTCTGTCAACTTCTCGTATCTCTTTTCCCAGTCGTCTACGTTGAGCCTGCAAAGCCATCACTGGCATTCAGCAAAAACGTTCAAAACCACGGCGCGATAAGAGACCGCTGCGGGTTCAAATAACACTACAGATGAAAGAAACAGCATCGAGAGACCGATCACGCTGGAATCTTGACCTTAGCTTGAATTGGTGTTTGCGTCAATAAGCACTACACAACATGTGTAGAGGGGCATAACTGGGCAACTACGGCTTGGCTTCAGCTGCGAAGCATCCATCCATCGTTAAAGCATCGCATTTGTACTTAACGGGTTGTTGCGAAGCTGACACGGGGAAGTTGCATGAAGATGGAATGGAAAATGTGCTAGGGCCAACATGTGCGACATATATAAATCGACAGGTAGAACTCAACTTTGTTAAGCAAATTTAAAATCCACGAGCTAACGTTTCCCCGAGTCTGCTGCAGTGGTTTTTCTAACTTTTCGTGATAGGGAACTGGGTTTATTTTTTCAGTCATTTTCCGGTCATAGACCAAAAATTTTTTGAAATTACCGAAAAAAATTAAAAGTCAATTCGGTCATAATTTCTGAAAAGGTAGGCTTGTGAATACTGTTATGGTGAGTTTTAATGCTACTATGGGAAAATTGACCGAAATGTCTCAGCGAATAAAGAAACCCAGATCGCGAACCACGTGGTAGTTTTTTGCTGTCGCTGCGCACAGCCTGTTCCAGAAGAAGTTGGTTTGGTCAAGAATTACCTGTGAGTAATAAAATACACAAACGAATTAACAAAAACAATTTAATGCGCAGGTTGCAACAGGAGGATGTTGCGTTTTTTTTTGGAGCCGGAGTTAAGACATTTTGAAATACCGGACCCAGATCCGGAGCCAATTTTCATTTTCGGCAGTAGCAGTAGTCTGCGAGGTCTAATCAAATAGAAAATAAGGTTTAGACAAGATGTGATTTTTGGTTGTATATGTGGTTTCGGAGTTTGAACAAGAGTCGGATTCTCTAGTATGATAAAACTTGGGAGTCAAGAGTCTGAAAACGTGACTCCGGCCACCTCTGCTTTCGCATACCATTAGCGGCACCCGCAGCACAGTTTGAGGACCATGCGCTACAGTTACTCCCCAAACCTGATTGGCCTCTGTTCAAAAAGCGCATGGCTCTAGTAGTCTCTAGACCAGGGGTCTCAAACACGCGGGCTACATGGGGCCCACGAAAGCATTTTGTGCTGCCCGCGATGTTATTTTGGAAAGTTCCAAATACAGTAGAATTTGCCTAATTCGTCACCTCAAGGGATTAGAAAAAAGTGACGATTTAGGCGAAGTGACGAATTATGCAAACAGGTGAAAACTTTATCAGAGCAGCTCGTATATTTTATCACAGTCACTCGTATGCATAGTCCTTTTATTTGCAGTAAAATGCAACTTTATTGCGTTATGGTTGTTTACGTTATGCTTGTTTTACTAAATTAAATTCCTCTACTCTATCTAGATTCTTCCATTTAACCTAGCACCTTTTAAATCTTTAATAAACTTTAAAAACTTTCCGTTTTCTTTCTATGGGGAGTCGGATCGCGCTTCGCACTTAGTGCATAAATTCGGTAAACAAATTGCGAGGTGCAACAATTCCCAGATAAAGATCCTCCTTAATATGTTTGAATTACCACACGTGGTAAACTCGCTCCTTGAACATCAAAAGCGAAACTGCAAATGACGTATTATCCGAATGAAACGCTTCTCAGGAATAGAAAGAGGTGACGAATTCACCAAATTGACCAATTAGACGAACAGAAATGTACACAAAAGATAGGAATTATGCCGGGACCGACGAAAAAGCAACTAATTGAGCGAATTGACGAATTAAACCAGCAGTCTTCAACAGGGGCGAAATCGCCCCCTGGGGGCGATTTTATGATTTACCAGATTTAGGGGGCGATTCTGCAGGTTAGAATATACTGAAGTTCTAAATTGATTCCAAGAATAAACTACATTTGCCACTTTGGAACCAAATAATTTGATGAACTTCCGACTCCGTGGTCCTTTGACAAATATCATAAAGCATAATATAGAGGACTGGTGATGTAACAATCAAACCAACATTTCCTGTGTAATGTTTCACTGCACTAACTATGCAAGGCCATGGAGAGTGTTACTGGTTGGGAGCAAAGCACTGCGGTTCTGAGAAAGTTCCAGGTGTATTATTAAGCCTAATGTTTCAAATATGATAACATAATGGTGAAACTGTTGCAATAAGTAGTTTGTTGACCCAGTCTTTGCATGAGCAACATCAAATTAGGGTTATCAAGCAATAACATCTGGAAGCTTGTTTGCATATCATCATGCGCGGAATTTTGGATTTTTCTCGTATACAGTAGTGTGCATTAGTTCGTTTTATTATATTTATGTTGGTTGAAAGCGACCAATACTGACATACCTATCGGAAGATATCTAATCGGCCGAACTCCATTTTTTAAAGATGAAAGCTTCGTTTTTTTTTAAAGTTACTGAAAATGGTCGAACAATAATAAAATTGCTAGCACCAAATCATCGCAACGACGATCGCAGCGATGGGGAACATTAACCAAAAGTTGCCAGCCTAATTATTTTTTGTCATGAAGTGTCACAAATCCCTCAAACTGCATGTCTTATCATGAGCAAAATTGCCTTGAACCCAGACATGTGGTCTTCGGTAGAGCATTGCCAACCACTGTTTCATAGGCAAAACACGTCATAGTTCGTTACTAAGTGTTTTATGAACTTTGGTTCGTTATTTGAGTATAACAATGAAACTAAGTGTATTCTATTGAAAAAATACGTGGAAAATGACTGTTCTGAGATGATTTACGTAGCAATTAATGGCTAGTAAAATCAACTACAATTAGCCGTAAATTGTAAAACGTACTTGTCGTGTCTTTCAGTCAGTTCGAGCGTTCCTGTGGATAAAGTTGTACTGTGCTCATCTGAGTAATGACAGAGTATACCAGTACAGTAGGCTAGAAAAGGGAAATTTTATGCTAGTAAGTCCACCTAACCCCATTTGGGCTAACTAAGAATTCCAAACAATCATTTTCGCCACCTGTAGTTTGAGGCTTAATTGCTAAGTCATTCTGTTGTGGAGATCACGCCGAAAGTTGGTTTACGAATAAAGTGACTGGGTGAAGTGCCTTTTTGCCAGTTAACTAACATAAACGAATGCGATTCGACATTCAGGAATTTTTTATCGACTTCACAGGCGACGATGATGCCATATTTTATTGACACGGATGGTCACACTTTTGGATCAAGTGCAACGAGTGCTTGCCAGAAATTTGGGGTTAAGTTAAGCCATTATTACTACTGGAGTTTCCCTCGACGTATGCTGCTGAGCAAGGTTTCAGCCAAGTACTACGCACGCGTAATAAATACCGCAATCGTCTTCACATGAACAAGACCGAGGGAAACGCCATACGACTCAATCTGACCAACTTGTATGTAACCTGCTTTGAAAATACTTACAGATAAAACGCCAGGGGCAAGGTTCGCAGTAGTTGGAACCAACTGTTTTTAGGAGATGCATAATATTTTTTTCTGCAAATGCAATTGCATTTGTTTTGTTTGTTCGTGTTTTTTATTCGTGTTTTTTGTGCTAACTAGATGGCCCATTTAAATTTCATTACCATTTAATTATTTTCAATAAAATAACATTTTGGACAATACTAAAATCATGAGTGGTGGGCGGTTTTTCAGGAAAGTTCCTGTAGGGGGTGATTAAACAAAAAAGGTTGAAGACGACTGAATTAAACGATGACGAATTGGACAAATTCTACTGTAATTAATATTTACGTTTAGTTTTTTCACCAGTGTTTGAAACTTGAGAGTACTCAGCTGGCTATCGAGTCAACAAGTTCCTTTTAAACGAACGTAGGGAAGGCTAGAAATGAGTTCCTTATTTCACTGGGAAATAAGATGTAAAGGCTGTTTCTGGTAAGGTTCAGGTTCCGCCACTGTTGCGTCAGCGTCATAATGCGGCCCACGGGTTACTTTTTCAGTCTCATTTGGCCCTCAGTGCAATTTGAGTTTGACATCCCTGCTCTAGACGATTTAGAAGAGGGTTACTGTTACTCAGCAATGAATTAGTTGATTATATTTCATAAAACCACTTATAACTTTTAATGAATGATGTAAGCCAACTGTAGTAATAATCAAAACTAGCACGAATTCTCAAATTACTTGGGAACAGCTACAAGGACTGTCTGCAAATATTCCGAGTCAAGAATGAAGTCTTCTTTCTTCACTATTTCCCGCAAATTTCTCAACAGCAAACTTCCTCTGCAAAAGACAAGATTCTTGTCTGACTATACATAGCAAATGTTTATAACCAGTACGAAGTTCCAGGTATGAATGGGACATACGAAGACTTATTGTTCTATACGTGTTAAGAAAAGTTCACGTTAAGACAGACGTATATTTCTGCAATGTTTAAACATGTTGTTTTCAGCACATCTCAAACAAATGTAGGAAACGTTGAATATAATCTTCAGATAGCACCACATATAACTATGCCATGTTGCATATCATTGAACTTATTTAAATAATGAAAATTACAGGAAGCACAGTATTTACAAATTTAAAATACGAAAAATAGGGTTGTTGAATGTCAAAATGATAGACACCTTGGATAATGGCGGTTCAACCACAAAATTTATAAACTTCTGTTGAAACCAGAGTTGTAAACGGGCCGCAATTTGAAGCCCGAACCCGGCCCGAGATCACAAGCCCGAACCCGACATTTGTTTTTAAATCCCAATTTAGGCCCGAAAGCCAAATTTACCGAGTGAGTCAAAATATGCGCAGTTTCGGGGTATCAAAAAACGTAGTGTACGGGTACAGCTGCAGGTACACGGTTTTATCACACCCAAAATTGCAACCACCTTGACCAAAACATTGGCTCAAACAATCACAAACTTAGCTTGATAGTCAACGATAAAACTGCGGAATGCAATGCTTCTCAAGCAAAAGAGAAATTATCCACAATGGCGCTATAGGCATAAAAGAAACTATGTGGGATAGCCCTTTAGGCATGAAAAGCCGGTTTGTAGGTCATTGTTTCTTAAAAAAAAGCCAAGAATCGCGTAAGTGACTAATCTCTTCGACGCAGTGACACTGCGTGCTAATTTCCTTAGGTTGTTGCCTTCTCAAAAAGAGTGTGAGCCTAATCCGAACAGAGAACAAAAGAACGCAGCTGTGTTTGCAAATAGAATTAGCTGGTGAGAAATCACAATCACTTCACTCCCAGAAATAACCGCGGTGAGTATAACAAATGTACGCAAGGGAAGAAAAAATCGTTACTCTGAATGTTATAAAAAAGTTTTGTATGCAGGCCCGAAATCGGCCCGAAACATTTTCACAAACTGAAGCCCGAACCCGGCCCGACTTAAACTCTGGTTCAAACAGTACAAAGCATACTTCTCTGCAGAAAACATACTTCTTGCGATTCATGCCAAATAAGCCAAACACTGCTTCGGAAATATTGTAAAACTTACTTCCTTAGAGGAAGTCTTCATGTCACAATCTTAATATACATATATTAACAGTTATTTGAGGTTTCGTCTTTGTTGGTATGAGCACACAACCCTGAAGTTATGTAATGGCACAAGCGCAAAATACTTACGTAGCTTTACGTTCCATGTTTTGAAGGTTGGACTTAAGGTTATTATAAGCTTGTGATTTAGTTCGCAGATCTGCATCGACTTGGCTAACAACTTTAGAAATTATTTCTGATAAGCTCTTGAGTGATTGCTTCACTGGATATTTTGCCGAATTCCATTGAAAATGGTGCATGTAATTGATCAAAGTAGCTGAAACAAAGGTAAGATTAATTTAACGACACTTGAAAGTAGATGGGCCTGGAAGCAGGAAACACCATAATTTGTTGATGTTTTTTTACACTGACACTTAATCTCATGTACTTGTTGCACAAAGAGTTAACAACATGCATCTCTAAAACTGTTGATAACTTTGCCTGGAATGGTTTAGTCGAGACAAACCTGAGAATGATCAAGTGTGCCAAAGAAGCAAGAAGGGAGTTATATAATTTTTTTAAGGTGAAAGAAGTTAAACGTACACAGCAGTAATCACAAACCAAGACGATCAGCACTTTTGCAAGACTAGCTACTCTTGCATATAATTGATATTATTGAGCTGCATTGCTTGATTTAATGGAGCACTAGCAGCTGCACTTTTACCAACATTGTCAAGCAATCATACGCTTATAACAACCATTAATTAAAATTACTGCCTTTGCCCCTTAGATCTACTGCCTGCAATCACACACGTATAACACAAATGAATTCAAATTACTGTCTCCAGCTTTAAGATTCCCCGACAATTTATCTTTCTGGTCTTCCAACACTTCTGCCATGTATGATGCTACTTTTCTGCACACCCTTCAGAAAAAAAACAAAGCATAAGTACTGAAAAAGCATCTATTGAAAATGCATCAATTCAGTAGCGCCTAAACAGGATTTTAGCATAAACATACCATAAACTCAATTATCTGTTAATAAGACTAATTTAGAGATTTTCTGCTAACTAGTGACCACTTTTAACAGATAAAAAGCACTAACATAATTTTTAAAATATTAATATTATCATTATATTTAATGGGTTTGATTTCTCGTTAGATTATACAGTACCACAGACTTTGAAAACAGTACTGAGGTCTTTCCAAATGTAAGCATGGTGTTAATGGATGGGTACAAAGGAAAGCATCACATGTAGTGCTGTCAATGACTTGCCATCATTGCAGCATCCACTTTGAAATTAACCAGTGGTCTATGGTATAAAGATAGGTGCTTGCACACAACTTGCAGCTTAACCATGGGTGAAAGAAAACATAGAAAACCTTTTTCTTAATACTTCTGTGTTCAATGAACTGACAACTTACTCTCAATACAATGCAAAAACAGCACTGAATCTTTAACATGTTCAGTTGAATTCAGACAATGCTTGGTTTAAACCATAAATCACATTTTTGAAGTAGCTTAGTCTTCATCACATGGCACAATTTTCCAGGAAACATAAACCTTGATCACTGATAAATTCTTGTCATTATTATTTTACTTAAAATTTGCTATTGAAAACTAAAAAATGCCTAATCATAACAGAAATAGCAAAGAAAATTAACACACCCTTCAGCAAAAGTGTCTAGTTTCCCCAGCTCATCAGTTAAACCAATCAGGGAATCCAATGTACCAACTTTTAGGTCAGGAATGTGAAACTTGTAATTATGAGAGAGACTTGCTGTTCCACCTTGACCAGCAGTTGCTTTATTTAGGCGATCAAATGTTTGTTGAGGAGTTTTGTCACCAGGAGCACTAATAATCCAAAATTCAGCCATTTTGCCAGACTATCACACACTATCAAATAGAAGAAAAATATCAACAAACTATGTCACATTTAAAACTACCAAAGACATGCTGTCAGCAAAAGAAGCAATTAACACAAAATTTGCATATATACCAGTAAAGCATAGCATCTAAGAAATCTGCAAGAAGTTCTACAATGAATTTACTGATATAACATCATTTATGTATAAGGATCTCACACAATGAAAGCTACTTGCAATAATAATCTCATGAAAAAAATTTTAGTTTCCAAACATTTTCACTAGATACCAAAAATGCATACTGTATTTTATGGGCCATAAGGTGCACTTTCAATATTTGAATGCTAGCTGTTCTTTTTCATACGTAAGACGCACCGGATTATAAGGTGCAAAATGGCAGATTACACACGAGGTAGTTTAATCTGTCACACATGCCTAATCCACTAGACACAAATAGAAAACTAAAAGCTGTGCGTGTGATTGATTCAGTATGTGCCAATGTAGTCAGGAGCCTCGTGACATAATACATATAGCTCTGTGCACAGTAGCCTCGCGGAGTAGTATGATCTGTGCTTCAACATTAAGGTATGTGCTAGCTACCCACGAAACCAAATGTGCTGCTCATCGCAATTGTTGTTGGTTTATTACATAACACAATGGTGTGTTTACAAAAAAATCCTAACTAGCAATTAATAGCAGCGTTTACCACATAAAATTAGTCCTAGGTAAGAAAGCACAACCAGATTCATACATTAGGCACACTGCATTATAAGGTGCACTTCCAATTTTTGAGAAAGTTAAAGGATTTTAAGTGTGCCTTATGGTCCAAAAAATATGATGCATTATGAAAATCCATTCAAAAACATGTTTGCATTTAGTAAATTAAAGTTATTATTGAGAATTTTAGGCTGTCCAATGTTTACGTACACTTACTTTATCATACAAGTAGCATCTATTTTGCCTCAAGATGCAAATGTTGTGCTGGGGATATTCTGCCTTTAGCTAAAAATGTTTGGTTGAGGTGGTCATGTGACAAGTACAATACACAAATCATCAGTGGGTTAGGGTTTAAGATTAGGGCTTAGGATTTAGGACTGGGGTTTAGCCTACAGCTCACACAACGCAAAGAAGCCACTAACAGCTTGCCACTGGTACTGAAACCATGACAATACTCATCCATCAGACTGAGCTACAACAGACATCATGGTCAATTAGCAGGTAATGTGTTCTGAACTTGTCATGTGACCTGTTCACCAATTGTGTTCAGCTAAAAGCAAAATAGCTCCAGAAGTGCTTTTGCTTCATGAGGCAAAATAGACACTATCATATACGGCTGTAATACACTTAGTCAATACTAAACAATATAAATACATTTAGTGTAAAGGACACACACAAATACTATAGAATTAAAGCCTTTTCAAGCACCTTTTATATTGGACTAGTCACTACCACAAGATGTAATAACTATCACTGTGACCTTTGCAACTGATTATTACAATGATTTTGGCAATATCAAATTTAACTCTAACAATTCTGAATGATTTTCGCATATGTCTGCACATGCTTTAATCAAGCAAATTCAAAATAAAAAACAGTTGTATGCCCATTGCATTTACAATAATGTAAACTGTTTGTAAAACTTACTGCCTTATTTTTCTGCAAATGTTTAAGCCCTAACAAATGCATAAAAACAGCATCTGATAACAGAAGTGCAAACTGCTCTAAAAACAGAAGCAATTCGATTTCACAGAATGGCTTGAAGTTGTCAATCATAATGTTATAGATTGTGAATACATTATACATTTTACACTTAAACCTCGAGCATACTTCACAACAGTGTTTTGTATAATCAGTAAGAAGCAATACGCTGTGCAACCCATGATAAGTGCACACACACATTTTTTTGAGAATTTTCACATCACGTCTAAGAGGGCAGTTTTTCATTACCATACCACTAATCAAGGGTTAGCCCTGCCTAAAACCAGTAAGTATAGATATGCATTGCTCACAAATTGCATTTACTCATTCACACAAAAAAGGAACTTGAAATAGTTGCACTGTAACAGTAACTTAGCATGATTTGTGCTAAGTTTTTTTAATATCAAACTTACACACTTAAAAAATTATAGAGCCATTCTAGAAATTGGGCAATTTGAGAATTCTTTATGGGTCAAACATATTTTTGAGTGAGGTCAATCAATGTCAACTTAAACAACAACACACTTAATTGACAACCTTCAGCCCATAACTAGGGTTGCCAGATGCAGAATTACAAGGTCTTAAGTGGGTCCAAACTTGAGGTTCAAATTTTTTCAAAAAACTTGAAGACTGCATCCAAACTACATCTATTACCAACTATTTCAGTAATTGATAAAAAATAATCTTTTCAGAGATTTATTTTCATGCAACTGAAAGGAACAAAATGTTTGAAAACCGAAGACTAAAATTGATTTAAATTGCAACAAAACAACTGGTGCTCTTATTTTCCCCAAAACTATAAACAACCTGCTCCATCCCAGGTTTATTTTTTCGGTCAGATGAACTGAATTTTTCTTTCAATGACCGAACAAAATTAATTCAATTCAGTCATGATGTCTGAAAAGGTAGGCTAGTGAATACTGTTGCAGCAAGTTTTAATATTACCACGGGACAAATGACTGAAATGTCTCAGTGTAACAAACAATCCCAGGCTCCATCAAATGTTTTTCTAAATGGTGTACATGTACAATTTTCTGACAAAGTGAAATACCTTGGTGTATATATTGCTAAATGCCTCACGAAAGGATGATGATGATATCCAAAGACAAGTGAAATCGCTAAGACCATGCAGTAAACAAGCTCAGAGCTGTTTTTTTTTTCAGTCATACACCGAAACGCTGTTGAAATGACTGAAAAAAATTGTCATTTCAGTCAGAATGTTTTAAAATATAGGCTAAAAAACACTTCTATGGTGAGTTTTAATACAACTGTGAGACAAAGGACTGAAATGTTTCAGTGGCCAAAATATCTCAGCTAAAAATGACTGAAATGTTTCAGCAAAAGAAAAAGGCTCAGAGGCACATTCACTCAGTGCACTCCTGCAGTAAAAAACACTTTATTTCATACGTATTGCATGCCATTGTATGCTTGCAAATTATGGACCAAATACACACAGACTAGTATGAAGTGCTTAAGCACTGCATACAATAATGCCTACCAAATTATACATTACATACCCAGAAATGCAAGTGTTCGCCAACACCAAGTTAACCATCGTGTCAGGACCTTTGATGCCTTATTTAGAAACAATCTATATCGCTTCAAATGTCTGATGCTTTTTACAAATCTTCATTTTTCCTCCATTATTTAATAACCATGTATGATAGTGACCAACTGAAATGGTTGTTGGTGTGTTGTTTCATTGTATGTGTCTCATCTCTTCGGATAGCAATCAAAACCTTCTGTGTGCTTCGTCGCATATTGCCTTCCGAATTTCTGTATTTTCTTGTGATTCCTCTATCACCTCCAAGTTGTAGATGATACATGCCAAGCAAATAAGTTAACACTTTGAGAGCCGGGATACAATATATTCATACTTTGAAATCGGCCTAAAACCAGCAGTTGTCGGTTGCCTTACCGACACCATAGCTCCTCCGCCGATTGTGCTAGAGAGCTGTTCAATGACTCAAACGGATCAGCCAGTCTTCTAGTCTGCACTTGAAAAAAAATTTTTGGTTGGGGATTGCAGATTTTCTGTGAGTGACGTCATAAGTGAAGTAGTTTTTGGGCCATTTTGGCTCATGTTACCTGGCCTAGGGCCTAACCACTACGCCAAAGTATTTCGCTGAAGTTTTCATTGCAAACTAGGCTCAAGTCTAAGTCTTTTAAGCCTTTGATCAACTTTCTAGCGTTTCTGGTTCAAAAGTTATGATCTAAAATAAACAAATTAATTAATTATCTAATTAGTCAAATATTTTTACTAGT
>JGI24021J15306_10004934_pt1 | contig 15681 bp, 10 predicted proteins | sample Ectturendosymbi1_FD_15306 | JGI IMG/M metagenome (IMG submission 15306)
TCTTACATGTAAGTGCACCTTATATAAAAAAATGAGGCATTTTTGTGACATTGGGTTACACAATTGCAATTTCTTGTTGGATTATAATGATTTGACCCGTTCCTGATTTAAGTTTGCATGGTGAGGAATGTAAACTAATTACTATGGTTATCTTCAGCATGTTTTTGGCATGTCTTTGACATTGACTTTGATAATTTCATGACTGTGTCTTAGCACACAAATGAATAAACAGTTCATGTGAATATACTTAGTTAAGTCTTGCATAAAAAACTAAAAGAATTTCCTGAAACGACTTAAGTGTATTGAGGTTCAGATATTAAAATGATGGAAAATGAAGGGCATCTCATAGCTAACCTTTGCCTAAATATGTATGCATAAATGTCAAGGTTGTTAAAAAGCTGGATAAAAACACTATCCATGTGGTGTACTTTTTCAAAAAAACATTAAGACCTGTTTTGTTTTTTGTATTCAAGAATACAAAAAGTAGTTTCATTGCAAATGTTGAGTTATTGCAATCCATAGCATATATATATTGTACATAATAACCAAATATCGAGTCTTAAAACTTTCTGATATTTGTTTTTTTTTATTCATGTGTAGGCTGCTAAATTTTGATATAATGTTTAAATTCAGCAATTACATGCTCAGATTAACTATTCTTTATTGATTAGTTTACTGCCTACATAAATGAAAATTTTCATGATTTGCAGAAATAGAAATGTTATGAAAATGTTGTGTATGACATATCAAAATAGGTTTATCCTTGGGAAAAATGTGCGATTTGCTGATACTAAGAATATGCTCAGGATGCAAAGACTAGGCTTACTGCAAATTTGCAATATTTGTTGTCTGAGCCTGCCAGGCAAACAATACTGCCTTTTCAAAGTTCATGAAATGTCCACAAACTGAATTTCATGCTCATACCATGAGCGACTCCCAAGTTACTAGGTCAAAATTTATGGTTAGGCTTATCTTGCAGCTCAGTTTTTTATCTTCATCAATATTTTATACAAAGTAGAACACATATTAATATGCTTTTGCAAATTTAGTTGCAATTCTGTAATAATTGTGGATTTGTTGTGACTTGTTTTTGTAATAATGTTGTTTTGCCCACTACAGGATGATTGAATATTATGTAGGTTATGCGTGGCAAGACAAGAAACGTAGTCCCACAATTCATAGGTTTGTGTTGCAGCCACAATGCTGCATTGCCAGGACCCAACTAACCCAGGGAGTCGAACCAACGACAAACATATGATGTTCTCAGGTTTGGTTCTAGGCCTACTGTACAGTAGTTCTTGATTTACTTATGAATATATCACCCCTAAAGTTAGACAATCAGTTTTTTTTTATTTGAAGTATAGTGCATGAATATGCTTCTGAATTAACCACAACACCTAAGGATGAATTTTTTGCAGTTTCACATGCAGGAAATTTATATATCAAAATTTGTAAATTATAAAGTCAAAAAATCGGCTGTCCTAGTTATGAGTTTTGGTGGTCTTAATGGAAACTTTCACCAAAGCCTTATGCCTTTCCAATTCTATACTTTGCTATGTTTATTACTTCTTTGACCAAGACTCACAACAATCTCAAAAGTGTCAAGACTGCAATATTTCTACAACTAAACGTAAAATTGATTATTGCACTATAAAGAGACAAGCTCATTGAATTTTAGTGATGTAATTGCTTGGTCTTCACTTATGACTTGCTTGAAGTTGCCTGGTAAAAATATGTTACCACTTACCTTCTTGACTATGTTGATTAAAATTTCTTGATAATGTTATTTGACTTATAGTAGATAATAATTTAATCATGCTTGTGTCTGACTAGCCCAAGGCGTACATATTAAAGTGACCTTCATAAAATTTAGAAGTATACTTTTATACTTACAACAGTATATATCAATCCAGTGTTAAGATTGTTAACTCAATGCCACAGTGTACTACTTGAAATGACTAATATTTCAGTACTATTACACATCTAAACAGCTACTGGGACTGTGCTAACACTTCACAACTATGCACATGACTTACACAGTTGATAAAAGCATGTTTTACAGGTGTTTTTTTTATGGAAAAACAGGTGTATCTTTGATCTGATTTTGAAAAAACAGGTGGTTTTTGGGGTTGAGTAAAATAACATCAACTCTGATCAATGTCACTGATAGCTTTTCACTGTAGTAATGAGTGGTAGATGTCATGGTAGATATATCTGTTGGTGTGCGACATATGTGTGTATCTTTTGTATTTTGCTCAAAAATATGAGCTATTGTTCATGTTAAAATGGCTGACATTAAGAACTGATAATGAGTTGCTTTGCAGCAACAGTATAATGTATTTACCAAAAGTAAAGTAACATATTTTTGTTTTCAGGCATCAGTATATGGCTGAGTTTTTAGAAGTTGGGGGAATTCTTACTCTGCTTGAAATAATTGGTTTGCATCAATCAAAAGAAATCGATAAAACAGATGCACTGAAACTGCTTACAGTGATAGCAAGTGCTGGACGCCCTTACAAGGAATTAATATGTGAAAGCTATGGTATAATAAATGAGTTTGAGTTTGCTGTATCTACCTAACGGTTTTGATGTCATAATTTTTTTATTTCAACTTAAGCTGTTTTTGTTGCCTCTTAATATGCTGTTCTTTTTTTGTGTAGATATACTTTCAGTTTATATATATATACATACACTTTGGGAGAATATGATCTTAGATGTGAATTCTTAATGGTTTTCAGTGACGAAAGTTTGGGTTCCATTTAAATACTGTTTTGAAACTCAGAATTTTCCAGTAAATATCCAGCAATTTTTTCATTGGCAAACTGTTTAAGCCAGGGGTCTCAAACTCAAGTGGCTCCGTGGGCCACATGAGGACTTATAAGGCAACCCGCAGGCCGCAATATGATGCTGATGCAACTATAGCGGTACCTGAACCTAATTTTACATCTTATTTCTTGCAAAATGTATCATGAATTATAGGCAAATCATTTCTAGCCGTCTCGACGTTCGTATTAATCAATTCTAGCCGTCTAAGGAACTTGTTCACTCGCTAGCTGAGCACTTTTAAACACTGGTGAATAAACTAACGTGAATGTTATTCATTTCATTCATTTTCATGCCCAATTTTCCTCTACGGAGGGTTGCGGTGCAAGATCCACAGGATAACTTGGAATACCCCACGGTCAACAGCAGTTTCAGATCTGCTGGCTCCACATCAAGACGGGACCAAGCAAGGTCGGAGATGCAGTTAGCCTGCTCCACCTAGGCCTTGGACGACATGTGGGTCGCTTTCCCGTGGGTTTAGCCAGCAGGGCTTGCCTCACCAGTCTTCCGTTGGGCATTCTGGATACCTGGCCAAACTAACGTAGTTGTATTATGTCAATTATGAGAAAAGGTTCAACATTCAGGGCACTGCGAATTTCACAGCTGCGCACTTTGTACCGAAGTGTCACATCAGGAGCGTAACGAGGGGGGCACAATGCCCTGGACGCCGAATCACTGGGCACCGCCGAAAAGTCGCAACAATGTCACAAGTTTTTTCTTCAATGCAGGACATTTAATCCCAAAATAGCTAAGGTTCAAATATGGAGGCGCCAAACTTGTTTTTTGCCCTGGGCGCAATCTAACCTCGGTACGCCCTTTTGTCACACCGTGGACTCTTCTCAAAAATCCCAACTTTGATGCTTGCACCTGAGTTAATATTCTTTCGGTCATTACCCAAGATTCATGACCATGTAAGGATCGGAACAAAGGTTGATTTGAAAACTGACAACTTTGCGGCGTTTGAAAACTCCCCGTTTTGTGCCCACAGAGCAATGAAGCTCACGCAGAACTGCGTTAGCTTTACCAATCCGTGTATCAATCTCCTGATGCTCCGCCTTCCGTCACACATAAATACCACCCCTAGGTACGTGAACGTCTCCACCTGCTGCAGTGTATCACCGCATACACTGCCTTGGGTTTGTAGAGAGACGTAGAGCAGTACCTCGGTATTTTTAGCACTAATTTTCATTCTGGCTCGGCCTCACACAGCAGAAAACCGATCGAGTGCATGCTGAAGACTGTTAAGAAGATGCTAGAAGTACCAAACCGTCTGTAAAAAGTAAACGGTTGATCCTGCAGCTCCTGACTGTGACACGCTCGTCGACTCGGCTGTGACTGTCTATCTAATTCATGCAGACCAGTGGTTCTCAACCCCAGTTCTGAGGACCGCATTCAGCTTCCAGGCACCCTTTGTGCAGCCCTTGGCAGTCTTTCAACAAAACGGTAATATTTTGTGTAACAGACTTCGATCTACTGTAAAACAAAGCATGTAAATTGAATTGTGTTAAAAAATTTCAGTGAGGCTCTCCAATAAAATCATAGGTTTGGATTTGGCTTCTTTTAGCGAAAAAGTTGAGAACCATTGATGTTAACTATGAAAAGGAGCGGTGACAGCACACAGCCTTGTCGGAGTCCAACACCAACGGTGAACAGTCGTGATTTAATTCTCCCGACACGGACACAAACGTCTGAGTAGGAATACAGTGACTTGGCGGCCAGTAACAGGCGGTCGTCAACACCGCACTCACGCAACACTCCCCAAAGCTTTTCACAAGGAACCCGGTTATATGCTTTCTCGAGGTCGACAAAGCATGTGAAGACGTCTTTAGCATACTCCCAAGATGTCTCAAAATTTTGCTGGCGAGTGAAATGTGGTCTGTATTGCTACAGCCGGGACGAAAACCGCACTGGGTATCATTCAGGTTTGATTCTTCAATTATTTCGTGGCGTCTTTTTTAAGGCACTTGGCAACAGAAATGTTGATTATTTGAAAATTCCCAAAAAGCATCTCGGGCCGCACAAAACGCTCTTGCGGGCCGTGTGTTTGAGGCCCTGGTTTAAGCTAATCAGTAGGTGGAGATATGTGTGTTTAAAATGTTCAAGATATATATGTTATCATAAGTGTTTTTTTAGTAAGCGTCATTCAGATTCCAGTCCACTAGGTATGTGTTGTAAATGAAGTATAAAAAGCTACACCATTTTATCAAACACTTTTTGTAAACATTGGGTCAATTTATAGTTAAAATAATTTCTTTGGAGGTGGTTTGACTTTCAGTTACCTTCATACAGATTTTAATAGCGCCAGTGCATGGAATTTTAGTGTGACAAAATTCATGTTGTCTGTTGACCTAGATTTTACTTTGTACAATGCAGGTATAAGGGCTGTTGCTGAATGTCTTGCCAAGTCCAAGTCTGAAGAAACAATGGAACAAGCTCGAGTGGTTTTGCAAGTTAGTCTCAATCTGACTTTAAAAAAATAATGTAAAAATGAAAACTCTTTCGCTATGTGCTAACACTTATGTTGAATTATGATGCATTGTCTTAGTAGTACAACATAGAATGAACCTTCAATATGGTAGTGAAAGTCAGTCACAAAAAATTGTGTATGTCTTAAAGGTACAAACTGATATTCTCCCTGTGATTTTATGCAAAATGTGATGAGTTTGTACATTGCTATATGTTTTTTCCACCTTGTTCACCTGTAATTTGGTCAACATCTAAATGCTAGCACAATAATGATGTCATTAAAAATTCAGACTTCTGTAAATGGACTCTGAACCTTACAATGAGTAATTTAATGAACCATTACCATATTTCTATGAGCAATCTGCACTACTTATCTAATTACAGTTACTTGTATGTGGTTGAGACTGTGCCTGTTGTATGGCGTTCATTATATCTATACTTTTAATGGTTCCTTTTGACAACCTCACATATTAGAACAGTATACGATTTTGGACATTACAAGCACTATTGGGACAAGAAGTCATTAAATTCATACACCAACATATTTTTATACATGGGCAGAAACTTGTTAAAACATTTGTGAAAGTTAAAACATTGGTTTTGTCTTTGCTATAAAACCCATCTTGTTTGTGTTTCCAGCTACTTGCTCAAGGCAATCCCAAGTATCAGGTTCAAGTTTACAAAGGTCTAATTGCTCTTCTTCCATCCAACTCTCCAAAAGCACAACAGATGGCAGTGCAGAACTTACGGTAGAGTTACCTTGGATGTCACAAGTTGTCTTTTTTGCATTCAAGAATAATTTAAACATTTCCCCAACTCATTTTCAATGTAAACAACACATGCTGTAAAAATGTACAAAATTTGTTGCTGAGTTTCATATAAAGCCAATGTCCTAAAGCTTCAGGACTTCCGTTTATTGTGCTGGAAATATATTTGTTTTGGAGATGATTTTGCTTTCATCCTGTACCACATATACATGAAAGTATTCTGAAAGCAGTTTGCAGGAATATCTAATTTGCTGTTCAGGTTTGTTCAACCAATTGTTGAAACTGCGAATCCAAGTTTGGTTGAGCCGTTGTTGAACTTACTGGCAACAGTCCACCTAGAAGTTCAGTATGAAGGTAATATGCAAATTATTGTTCGTTTGAGAATTACAAAATAATTTGAGATCATAATTTATAGTTTCAATTTTTATTACTTCTAAATTGCATTTGATTTTTTATTTATCTTTTCACGATTCAGATTCTATTTCAAGGTGCTTGATTTCATGTCTTTTTTTGCTGAACTTCAAGTCACTCCTCGACATTTTTGCCAAAAAATGGTGGGGTTGGTGTAAAAAACACCGCTATCACAGATTTTTGAAGAAATAGAATTGCTTTTTACATTTGTGAAATGTGTACGAATCAAAAGCACATAAGGTGAACCAGCTGTTAGGGAGCGATCCGGTGTCGTGAAGTGTATCTGCTCCACAGTGGAAGTAAATATACTAGAAGAAATTATTTTCTAGAAGAACTTAAATATGTGAAAGTTTAGATTAAAACGGTAGAAAACAAAGGGCATCTAATGAGTAACGTTTGCCTAGAAGTTAATACATAAATGTCAAGGTTGTTAAAAAGCTGGATTTTTCAAAAAAGCTCTCCATATGGCTTATTTTTTCAAAAACCATTAAGATCAGTTTTTATTTTGTGTATTAACATGAATACAAACAAGTACTTTTATTGCAAATGTTGAGTTATTGTAATCCATAGCATATATCATAAACAATCATCAAAGATCGAATCCAAAAATCTGTATTACTACATATAAACTGAAATTTGTTTTTTGAAATTAATTTTTAGGCCACTGAATGTTGTTATTATATTTAGATTCAATAATTATATGCTTAGATCAACTGTTTGTTGTTGATAAGTTTACCACCTGCAAAACTGAAATGCTGTGAAAGAGTTGTGCGTGACATGTGTGTGATTTGCTGTTTTGCATGATGCTAAGACTAGGCACAGCATGGTAACACTAGGTATATTGAAAATTTGCAAAAAGTTGTTGCATGAGGAAGTAAATATAGAGCATTTCATTATATCGCTGTCAGGGGTAATCAGCCTTTCACAGTAACCATCAATGTTGAATTTTTAAGGAACATTATTGGAAAGCAGGTTAGGGACCTTAGGTGTTATGTGTATGCTATATTCAATCATTTATTTGCTTCCAGTTTGTCTAAAACCAAATGACAATGCTGAAAAAAGCACTTGTGATTTGTGTTGTATAAAAATACAACAATAGGAAGGTTTGACATTTTGTTGTTTGCATTTCTAACTGTACAATTTATTGCAATTTCTGTCTTGTTTCATCACATGCCCATGAAGACAGAAACAAACCGCTCCTGGTGTTTTTTTCCTGATCGTACAAAACTTAAAAGCAAACTTTTTGTGTTTCCCTCTATTCTACTGCTGAGAATTCAGTCATTTGTCGATGACACAAGCAGTTCAATTTGAGTTGTCAAGATAAATTTGGACAAGTTTTAAGTCTTTGTACAGTGATCGAGTACACACGAGAGCTGATGAGCTATGGCATCAGAGACCAGTTGATCGAAGGCCTGGTCAAAGCACTTCACCCGTCCAGGGAAGACCTCATAAAACAGCAAAACAGACTTGCAAGTAATGCTTTTTCATCTTTGATTCGTTTGGTGCTTGCACATGCGTACATCTCGCTGTGATGAGGCACCCGGACAAAACATTTAATTGATTCGCTTTGTTTGGAAATATAGGATGCTGCCATGGGCGTCCGCAGAGGGCAAAACGGCTAAGAACCAAAAATTTTTAGAAAACATGAAGTCAGCAGCTTAATTGCGATTAATTGATTTAATTTTTGCAATGACCGTTTATGTTCCGATATGACACTCACGCTGCACAAGAGTCAGGTTCATTGTTCTGGTGTTATGTAGTGAAGAGCTTGCAGTTCATTCATGTGCGCTCCTTTGCCTGTAGAGGCAATTTGCGAAACTTGCGAGAAAATTCTATTGTTGGTCTTTATTGCGTAACAATAACACGGAAAAAATCTTTAAAGGTTCACTTCAAGTTACGGTAGTAGCCGTTTTGCCGCATGTGACTGTTGAACGCAGACATCTTAGCAGGTAGTGCAATGAGACAGTGACTGCTGATAGCGGTGAGCCATGCATTTTTATACTGTGTGAAAAGAATCATGAGTGAATATGTACCAATGCTTCCACAAGTTTGAAAAAAACATTGTTAAGGTGAGACTGAGTGTGACCAATGTGCATTAGTGGATGGCTTAATCAAACTACACTTATGCAGGCTTCTTTTCACACAATATAAAACTAAGTGGCTTGTGGGAATACATCTTAATCGTTAAAATTTCGTTCTGACTGACAAGTCTTGCTAGGTAAAGTTGCAAGCCAAAGTCATAAATTGTGGTTTCGTTAAAGAACACGGCAACGCTTCTATGAAAAGAAGTATCCTGCTTGAGAAACCTGCAGATACCCTATTGTGTAAAACTGTTAATTTTTGCAACATACCTGGCTATTGCTGCCAACGAAGCCCATTTTTGTAATTGTTGCCGTAACATAAGGCATTTTCCTTGTGGTGCAGATAAGGTGAAATGTTTTGTTAAGGTCCATTTGCATTGCATCAGCAGCAGCCTGAAAAAGATAAGCAAAATGACGTTCCCTCCCTTGAGAAATTTCTGCGGACGCCCATGAATGTTGCTGAGCTTTGAGGCCCTACCTCTGGTGAAAGTGAATCAAAGAATTTTTACCGACGCGAGTTGCTCCTCGAGCTGATATAGGTTCGCAGCGCTTTCTAAATTACCTTTAAAATAAATAACATTTTTCTAGATTTCTTACTTGCTTTTTCTTCTTATGTGCCCCCTCTTGATATTTCATTGGCATATTATTTAAAAATCGACGAACTGATGCCAATTCTGTTGTAGAGTGTTTAAACGAACAGAGAATGAGTATATCGAACCACCCCTATGTGTTTGTTGCAGTCGGGTCCACTTGGCCAACACAATTTTTGAAGGTGTAGATTCAATCAAGAACCAAGTCATCATGGGTTTGTATTATTCACCACTCTTGCCAAACTCTCAAACCTGTGTCGTAGTTCCATTCACCATATTCTTGTACTATGACGTCAAAATTTCATTGTGAAAAGCAACAATAACAGAAGACCCGTATAACATCGCGATTGTGGCATATGCGCCAAAATCCTGTTAAAGTTTTTCACATTGAGTCTATTTCGACATTATTTCATCGATCATTAAAATATATGAAGCTGCTATTTTCATTCCATTTCAGCAGAACTTGCATCTATCGTTGTACATCCAGTTTCACACAGGCATGTATTGCTTAAAAAGAAGTGTTGGAACGCACCCAAAAACTAGCCCTTTCATTAATAACACAATATGCTGCTACGCAAGAGATGTCGTTTGTTCAGACATGCGACGTCTGGAGCTACACACAAGCATGGGCGTCGGAAGGATTTTTTCCAAGGGGGGGGCAATCGCGGATTTTTCCAGGGATAGCCCAAAAAGATTTTTCCAGGGGGGCCAGAAGTCTACTCGAAACTAAGAAAACAACCTTTTGCCAAATTTTACTGTAATAGAAAAATGTCAAATTTCAAAATCCAGGGGTCCTTGGTCCCCCCTTCCGACGTCCATGCACACAGGAAATCGGTGTAAAATACACATCTTAAAGTCAGGTTACTATGAAAGAAGTGTGGCAACGCGTTCTCACACCCAGAAAAGTGTGGGAACGCCGTGCCCACGAGTTCCCGCCCCACCACATCCTTGGCTTCACGTCTGTTTGACATTTAATTGTTGTCTAGCTTGTTTGAGTAACTTGTCAAATTGCACTGGTATTGCTCTTCTGCAATCGGTTTATCACTGCCATGAGCCCAGCATAGGCGTAGGGGGTCAAAAAATCTGGGGGACTACAGTGTTTTGCCCGAAAACGCACGAGTATGTTCATTCCCAAAGAGTAGATTTTCAATAAATTTTACAGTACAACTTCTCTAAGTAATAAAAAGACACATCTAATGCGATTTTAACCTATTAATCCTAGAGAAGAGTTAAATTGACAAAATGATTTTTACCTGAAAGCAAAACACTTTTGGGGCTACAGGTCCCCGGCACCCCCCGCCAATGGCGCCCAGTAGACTTTTATTAGAACGTAGACGTCATACTTCGAACTTACGTGAAGCGCTACGTTTTCTTATGAAATATCTGAATATATATTTGAGGAGTTCTAGGAAATTTTTTAACTACTTATATTTTTCAGAAAAATTATGCTGCGTCAGGTCGGAACGTCACTTGATAAAAATAAACGAAACAAGTTATATTTCCTAGGCTTGCCTGCGTTGAAGCGTTGAAAATTTTTTGTGCGCCATTTTGACTTATTTCAGTCCTGCTACTGTTACAGGAGCCCTAGGAAGCGCGCCTGAACTGGCCGCCCCAATGCCGGCCTTCACCAAGCAGGCGGCCGCAGCCAAAACTATTGGGATCCTGTCACGTGACTCGTCTCAAATCGCCAGCGAGTTTCTGAGAATGCAGGTCGCTCACCAACTTCTTTTCGCCATGGGTAACGTCGACTTTGCCGACAGCCAACGTCAGGCCGCTTTGACTCTGGAGGTGAGACGGTAAACGTTGAGGTTTGGCGTGCATCGTTTACCACATAGTAGGCGGCAGTGCTTCAAGCAGCAGCTACTGAGAAATATGTTTTCTACCTCCGATTGAGTTTTGTGCAAAGGAAATCGTCTCTTGCGCTTTTGACCTTGACTTTCAAGCTACGAAGCCACACCTGGTGATCGCGTTTGTTCTCGTCAACTTCGGAGCCGACCTGAATCAATGTGTAATTGAATTGGCTTCTATTGAAACGCACTGAGTTATCTTCTGATAAGAAATGTTGCTCAACAAAAAATACCGCTGAAATTTTTTTTCTTAGAAAACAGCCTGGCGTTGCCAAGTCAATGCTGTGCCGGCGAAATCAATGGTTTTGTAAATGATGCTTTCATCTTCGAATTAACTTTATGATGAGACGCTGGAGCAGCGGTTGTGGGACGGGGAGGCAGGCCCGTAGCCACACGGGAGGCATTCGGGGAGTGCCCCCACCGAAGTTTATTGTGCCCAGAAAAATTTGTTTCAAACGTATAATAAATACAAAAACCTTTCCCCCCTAAGAATGTATTTTGACCCCCCAAACCTTGCAACCTGGCTACGGGCCTGCGGGAGGGGGGAAGTAAAAAAGTTGAGGGCAGTGGAAACTTATAAAAAATAAAAAGGTCGTAATCAATATCCTTGATGATTTTTAAAATAGTTCATTTGACGAAACTCGAGATTTTTTGCACTACAGACAACTTTTACGAATATACCATAAAACCAGCAAACAAAACGAACAAGCTTTTTTTTATCAAAAGAACAGCAAAACAAACTAATGAAACTAAACATGACATGTGGTATTTACTGGATGAAAAAGACACCTCCTCCACGTTTCCGCCCATTTGAAATAGCAGGGAGGGCAATGATGTCCAGTTCCCCGGAGTCTCTGATGATGACACATTTCAAAAAACAACGAAATGCAAATTATTCGTCCTTTTCAGTGTATCTTAGTGAGTGACACAAAAAATGGTTCGTAAGGCTTAGAAATTTTGGCTGTGCTATTATGCACTGCATTGTTATAAGTAAATCTATTGTCATCTTTTTTCTAGTATTTGGTCCGTTTATTTCCCCCTGTCAACGAGTCGGTCAAGCAAGCAATGGGAGAAGAGCTTTATGAACTTTTTATGGTATGTGCATACCTTTGCCCCTTTGGTTTTGATGTTTTAATAATAGACATTGGAATTCTAGCCTTGACGCGTTTTGATGGTCAGTGTTCTTGAAGTTAGCACGAAAGACGTAGTCAATTAATCTCGTGACGTTTGGATTTAAATGACTTTTTACACCTAATAGGCTTGTTTTTGGTCCTGCAAGATAGTTTACTTGTTTACCAAGCGAATCTAACGCCGTGCTGTTTCGCAGAACAACCCTGAAAATCTTTACATCCGCCTCACAGCAGTCCAAGCTGACGTTTTGGTATCGAACAAGGTGTCGACGCAGTCAAGCGTAATGGCTCCCAAGATTGCTGCATAGATTGGCGAGCGCTGCGCGTCTGAGGAGCAAGAAAAGAAAATGTTTGATTGCCTCGAGATGAGACAGCTTGAAAATAAACTGGTGCAGCATTTGAGAATGCTCTTTCGCAGCGTGACGTAAGAATCTATTCTACGCTGGACGTAGTGTTTAGAACACTGAGCTCGCGTCGCGCGGGTATTGTTAAGTGAGTGCAGACGAAATGGCGCGATTGAATTCGTACTGGCTTCATCCATCATTCTGAAAGTAGTTTTAAGTCTGATTTGCGGACTTAAACTTCGTTGCAGAAGAATCTGAAAAAAATTCAGACTTTCAGCGAAAACCAAGAATCATTTAAACCACAGTCCAGAGGATGGTATGAGTTGTTAAAAGTTTTATTCGCGATACGTAATACATCGTATTTGACATATTTTCTTCATAATAAAATAAAATTGATGTCGAGTGATGCTTCTTTTGATGAACGCTTGGTGCAGGCGAAAATCTCATCGCGCGTTAAAATTTTTTTACCTGCTCGACTCAGTTTTGAGTACGCACGGCGTATCACACTACAAGCTGTTTCAGAACTACATTGTTGGTTGTAGATAGAATGGTTTTTGTTGCAAAACTCCTTCACTCCGATGATTGATCGCAATTAAACTTTACGCCTGTGCACTCACCAGTCGCCTGCAGTGCACTGGAATGATGGGTTCATATTTTCCTCACATTCAACAACAATTCTGATTGACAGAAATTCACATTTTACGTTGGAGAAAACGATAACCAAGGACGCCGGAGAATGGGTGCATGTCGGATGCATAGCCCCCTGCCCTTTCAGAAGGGGGGCAATGGGGACGAAGGTGCCTTTTCACAGCTATCATTGCAATTTCATGGTTTATCAAAATCAGCTTGAAACAAATTTATTGCAGCTATTCGCGCACTCAGAAAATTCAAAATGGTTGTCTATAATTTCTGTTATTTTTGAGGTCAACATTGTTGCTGCAAACATAATTGATTACGAGTTTTTGTTTTTGTACGAGTTTCCATTGACCACAACTCTTACTGCCCTACCGCTACTACGGCGTCCCTGGCGATAACCTGGTGATTTGGTGATTTTCGGAGGAAAGTCCCTCATCATACACTGATGGTATCCTATTGGCGAAATCTTGAAGTTCGAACGAACTATTTTGACTTTTCGTTGCCCTCTAATAGCGTTTGGAGGCTTTCACAGTCCCGAAATTTTGGCTAAGTAGTAAGTGCAGTGAGCATCATTCGTTAAACCAGACAACAACTGTTTGTTTATTCGATCCTTTTTAATGTTTTAGACGTTGTTTGTTCATTGAAGTTGATTTCGACATTGTTTTTTGTCTAATGTCAACAATATTGAAGGTAACAAACAAACTTTAGCCTTGTAGCAAGCTTCTGAGGAATCTGCCTGCTTTCATTCTTCTGCGACAATTAAAACTTGCAAGCGTATCTATTTTTCATAGTCGTAGGCCACAAAGATGGCGGCAAGTAACTCAATCACAGTTTATTGACAGAGAAACTAATTTCGCGTTTTCCAACGCATCATCAGTCCTGTAAATGTAAGACAAATCTTACGGGCGAAATGTTGGCACTTGAAAACAAGTAAAGAAAACACACGAACTGTGACTAGTTACAACGACATTACTCAAAATTTTCGAAGCTAAAAGGCTGACCTTCCCAGAGCCTCATAAACCAGTCACCGCTAAGAAAATCGGCGTTTGGCAGCGGTCTAACAAAGACACTTTTCCTCAGGAGATAACACACGTGCGCGATGACGAGTGCCAGAGAGAAACCACGCGATTAAACAGAGCGTAACAGTTCACGAAAAATCAAGAAAGAGCGAGCCTTTCAACGTAAACTAGAAATTTTGTCCAAGTGGTTAATTTCAATCAAGTAGGACAATTAGCTTAAATGAAAAAAATTTTTTTGTCCAAAGAAATAAAACACTGGAAGCGTGCAATGACGCCAAATTGTAGTTATTCTTTGTTCCAAACACAACTTTCTTGTTGGTTGTTGTCTTCGATCCGTTGAGAGAATCCCTGTCGCTACTGTTTTCCGCAAATGTTGACATTTACTGAAAGAACTATGAGACAGGAAAAGGGAGAACTGACGAACTGTCCTCACCAACAAAAAAGTTGTGTTAAAGAAAAACACACGTAAAGTTGTGTTAAAAAAAACACAAGTAAAGAAAAACATACGAACTGTGGCTAGTTACAACGACATTACTAAAATATTTTCGAAGCTAAAAGGCTGACCTTCCCAGAGCCTCATAAACCAGTCCTTTTTTATTTTTCGTGAACTGTTACGCTCTGTTCAATCGCATGGTTTCTCTCTGGCACTCGTCATCGCGGACGTATGTTATCTCCTGAGGAAAAGTGTCTTTGTTACACCGCTACCAAACGCCGATTTTCTTAGCAGTGACTGGTTGATGAGGCTCTGGGGAGGTCAGCCTTTTAGCTTCGAAAATTTTGAGTAATGTCGTTGTAACTAGTCACAGTTCGTGTGTTTTTCTTTACTTGTTTTCAAGTGCCAACATTTCGCCCGTAAGATTTGTCTTACATTTACAGGACTGATGATGCGTTGGAAAACGCGAAACTAGTTTCTCTGTCAATAAACTGTGACTGATTTACTTGCCGCCATCTTTGTGGCCTATAACTATGAAAAATATTGAAGGTATTTGCAAAAATAAGAATTTGCCGAAATTAACTACCCTAATTGTCAGTGCCTGAAACGCTTTCGCTGCTGAAACACATATATATTTAGGGGTATGAAACGTCATCAGTTGCGTCCGCCGGTCACAATCCAGATCTACCAATTCCTCAACAACTTTTAACACAAGGCTGATTTAAATTTAAGCTCTATCTTCCACATCTTCTGAAGACGATGATGTTCACTGCTCCAGCAAAACCACAGTTCTGAAGCAAATGATTTAGAAAAATGACAAACTTAGAGCTTCGTACTTCTCGAAGATTGGAAATTCCCGGTCCTACCTGCAACTACCGCCGAAGAAACAAGGGCGTACGCAAGGGGGGCGATTTGGGGTTAAAACCCCCCCCTTGAGCTTGATATTTTACAAAAACTTTATTACCTTCGTAAAGAGATTAAGTGTTTTCGCATACTTTTTGCTTGTTAATTTGTCGACTTTATGCAAATACCGCGGAATAAATTTGCATGCAAATTTCAAGGAGCATTGTAAATGGGCTAAAAAAGTAATAATTAGGTTTTGGTGGAAATCTGGGTTATCGTCTCCATCCAGAA
>JGI24021J15306_10004937_pt1 | contig 15680 bp, 10 predicted proteins | sample Ectturendosymbi1_FD_15306 | JGI IMG/M metagenome (IMG submission 15306)
GGAGTTTAACCCCCCCCCCGTTGGCCGTGAAATGAGCTGCTTTCTTTCACCCAGTCTTGAACTGAACTCTTCAAGACACCAGGGCAACCTTTACATCTTCAAAGCAAATCTGACAATTTGCAATCAGATCTCTTAATTCTTGGAAAATTCTCGCGTAGTGACATTAATCGGATACCTGCATCATATGGGATACAAATTTACTGAAAAAGGTTCACTTAACACAATCAACCAAGGCTAGAATTACCCATACAGTACCGGAAGCACTCAATTATTCATTTAAATGTTTAAAATCCCATTGAAAGTTATGCAAAATATATGCACAAACTTGAATAAAATTGTCCACAAAAGCTCATCACATGAACTTACCAACCTTTATCATTACTTTTCTTGACAATAGTCTGAATGTAGCATGTATACATTTTGTGTCTGTTTTTCAAAACCTAACATTCAAGAATTGCCTGTTCTACAGAATACAGATTTGCGTCTAAAAAGTTATGATCACTGTTAACCTCTCATGTTATTGCCATAAATATAAGTAATTCATTTTACGTCTTTCTGCAAATGAGCAGATGAAGCACTCTGGTGCAGTCGAAAAAATTTCCTTTCGAAAGTAGTTCTGCGTAGTATGCCGTCCGCATGCGGATGCAGCGAATAAAAATGAACACCTGTGCGCATTGCAGTTGTCTTGCTACCGTAACCCCCGAATCAAGTCACTTACGCGTCATAAGAGAACGGCATTCGGGGTAGCGGGAAACAATCATAACAATTAGCCGTCGTACATAACGCAATTACCACAATCTCATCACGTAAATAATACGCAAGTACAGTTACACACAGATTCAAGCATTAATAATAAGAAATACACACGTTGCACTATTGGTAAGAGTCGCGATTAAACAACCGAGTCTCCATATCTATCAGGAGGTCTCCTTTTTCTCCCAGACCTCCGCAGAATCAGAGCGGGCGAAATTTCGTCACTTGTTGAACTTAAATCAGGTTCAATGTCGTTCATTGATTTGTGCTGATCAGCATCAGCCGACTGTTCTTCATCGGGAATGTTTGTAGGTACTTCGGCTTCGACTGTCGGAATCACTTGAGAATTGTCTAACTCAATTCCCGCGTTAGCACAAGGAGTGAGGTCTGACGCAGAGACAGTATCTTCTCGTCCGCTGCTGTGTTGTACAGTGTGTGCGCATACCAGGGGTTGGCTTCCAACAGCAGGACCTCGTCACACAATGTATCGCCTTTGATCCTCACATGGCGTCGAAGCAAAACCGGCTCTTCACTGAGAAGCCATGTTGGCATAGCGGTGCCAAAGTCGTTCTTCGCTGGAAGCGGAACATCCGCTTATGTGGAGTTTCGTTAGTCGCGGTGCATAGGAGCGACCGCATTACATGGAGAGCTATGTGAAGTACTTCTTGCCACCTCTCCTCGGGCCATCCTCGATGATGCAGTAACAGTTTGATGGTTTTCCATGCAGTCTGATGTGTTCTCTCACATTGGCTGTTGTTTGTGAGGTGGTCGGGTGTGGAACGGCTGGAAGCAATACCTCGCTCTGCAAAATAAGCCTTCAAATCTGAACTCATAAACGACGAGACACGATCACTGTACACGCACGCAGGAAAACCAAATAAGTTATTTAAACAATCTACGACGGTTTTCGTCGTCATAAAAGAGCACGCAAAGACAAATGGGAACCGGCTGTGTTCATCGATTGCAACGAAAAGGTGTGGTTTGCAGGGGCGCATACTCCGGGTGTGCTAGATGTGCGGCGCACACCCTGTGAAACTGAACATCACGTGACATTTTCCAGACAAAATCACAAAAAAGCTATAAAGACAATTGTGTACTTTCCANCCCGAACGTGTGCGCCATATGTATGTACGTAGGCTACTCGACAGCTCTCGTATTCGAAGAGACATTTGCGCAAGTTGCTTTTGCAATTGTGAGCTGCGCTGTTNCAGGGCTGAATGAATTTTACACCNTTGTTTCTTCTATCTGACAAACTTTACTCCCTTCTAAACCAGGGTGTGCAACATTCCAGTCGCACACCTGCAGGGCTCGAAAACTCGTAATCGACAAGATATTAACGCGGAACCGCAGCTTGTTTCTGCAGTTGTGACCTGCGCTCTTCCAGGGCTGAGTGTATTTTACTGCTTTGTTGTTTTGATCTTGCGACTCTGGGTGTGCGCTGTTCGAGGCGCACACCTTATGGGCTCGACTGCTCGTATTCAAAGACACATTCGTTCAGACTGTTTTTGCAGTTCTAAATGGTGCTGTTGTAGGGCTGAGTGTGTTTTACTCCTTGGTTTCAACATGCCGTCTAATATTTTTGCAGTTTTGATTGCTTGGTCGTGGCGTTGAGTGTATTTTGCACCTGCATTTCAAGTTGGAGCGCTGATAGTTTAAACGCAATACAATGACATCTTATACAACAAGGAATAAAGAGGGTGCGTGTATAATGATATGCATTGTGTCAAAAAACTTCACTAAAACGTGAAACGTCAATTTGACACATTGTGACGTCACAAACAGCGCACACCCAGTAAGATAACGACTGAATATTTTGTATTTATGTGTTGTCAATATGTATTATTTAAAAAATGTAGATACTGCAAAATCGGACTGTTTTTGTGATTTCTATGCTTTTTTCGAAAACGAGGGGTTGTGAACGTCAATTTATTTTTATGATAAAGGGTACCAGCTTGAAATACGTTTGGTAATCTACGCTTTAGAATATAAGAAATTCGATTTGCGTGTACTCCAACCATCCGAACGACATGATCTAGAGTAACATTTCCATGTCGCAAGACGGCGAAAGAGAGAAAAACGGACCGATACCTGAACGTCACGTGTTGCAGGGTTTTTGAAAAGGAATTCTGTATATTCCCTAAACCGTTCATAAAAGCGTCACTAGTCCGTTCCGCGCGATATTCACTTGCCGTGACAGCAGTAAATGGGCATTCTTTTGCCAAACTTTTTAAAAGCTTGCGCATATTCGGTCACAGACCCACCGGTTTGCTGACGACGACTTACTAGGAGATGACGTGCATAGACGTTGTTCGCTTTCTTCACGTACGCAGCACTGAGGGTGGCGGTAATTCCAGCAAAAGTTTCGTCTTCCTCTACAATGGGGTACACAGAGGCGACAAACAACTGACGATAATTCTCGCTTTGTTTATCGCAGAAGCATCAGCAGCTCTACCTTCTTCTAAATGATTAATGTAGTCTCTGACAGTCCTTAACCAACAAGTAAATGTTTTACATGCACCGGGTGCAGTCGTTTCAATTCAATTGACAATTCTTTCGGTCGCAAAAGGTCTCGCGCTGCCATCTTTTCAGATTCGTCTAATTATGCTAAATTGTGACAAGTTTAGTTAGGTTTAACATTATTAAAGCAAAAGAAATTACTGTAGTAAGTAGCTTTGCGTAGTACCGTCCGCACGCAGATGCAGCGAGTAACAAATGCGTGAACACCTCAGCACATTGCAGTAGTCTTGCTGTCTTAATCGCACGAATTAAGTCATTTACACGTGATAAAAAAACGGCATTCGGCGCATCGGGAAAACAATCATAACAATTAGCCGTCTGACATAACGCAATTACCATACAGTACTTCTAATGTTACAAGCAAACTAATTTATTATAATCAATTGCTGGTGATACGTGGTGTTTCGTACATAACGTGTATTCATTTGTGATGACAAAAATGGCAAACAAAAGTTTATTAAATCTGCAGTATCGCTGTAATTCAGCAATTATAGAAAACCAGTAGCACCTTTGTGCATGAAAATACATTGGCTATAATTGGTTCGTCACCCATAAATGCAGCGTAAAGGCGCAAAAGAAATGTTTCACATGAGCGATGGATCATGCTTTGAATATCAATTTGTGCGTTTTGTTCAGCCATTTGTCTTCACAGAGTCAAAACTGGACTTTTTTTCAAAATTATCAGTGTAATAATCGTAATCAGGTAATTACGTTGTTGCGGCAAAATATTTTCATTTCAACAACGATTTTACGGGCCTTAATGTTGAAGATGGAATGCTTCTAGAGGACACACCCAAGAGCTTTCGTCACAGTGTCTCTGNACAGGCTTGAGTAAAACGCTTTCGCATCAGTCGCAACAATGGATAACGCGTGTCTTTCCTTTGCAGTTCCTAGATTTTTCGTCTGCTGGTCTTACCAGTTGACAAGGTCTGCAATGCAGGTAATTGACGGTTATTTGTAAAAAAAATTGTCTGTGCCGTTTTCGAAAGTTTGCGTTGATAGTATTCAGGATAAATTCGAAAATGCAGTAATGCTTGAGATGCTGATGTTGCCAGTAGATTGTAGAAAGCGTGCAAGTATGTCTTTGATATCAACGTTTTACAAGCTATCCGGGCTTTAATCTGTGTAACTTGAAACGCGGGAAAGCCGGTATATCGCATCAAACATGTTGCTGATGCACCGTTGACCATGCGGTACGAGCTATCCTTGCATTTCATTTTAGTTATGTGTAGCAGCGTTTCATCACTAACTGAACCCATTGTACAAAGTTCAATAAGAGCATCGTTACAATCATTCTGATTTTGTCAAGGTAAGGTCACATCTACTTATCAGCACATCCATTTTTTCAAACTGTTGCAATTCTTTCATCTTTATGGCATTGTAGCCTTCGTAATTAAGAATAACAACTTTCCCGTCCTTATCGGCTCGGCAAACCACAATTTCCCGCTCATGTTATAGTTTGTCTAGCTTACTTAAACTGTCCCTTTAATCTTTCGGTGAAGTGATTTTGGTTCGTTATGCCTCCATCATCAAAAGTTTCTGTTCCTTCATTTTGTGAAAGCCATGTCCACGTATGCGTTAATTTTGTCATCAACTAGATCCTTATGAGGTCCAGAATTTGGGTAGATTTTTAGTTTTTTGACAACGCATAGTCTACATTTTTAGCAAAACATCCTCAACCCTTTCCAAAGCTTTTGCTAGTGAATAACACCTACAGTTAACTGAAGAGGAAAAATATTTTTTCCTGAACAGATCTACCCACCCGCCAATTTTGATAGCTTGTAATTATGATATCTGTGTGGATAACGTCAAATCAAAAGGTTCGATATGGCCTCAGAGGCGAATTTGCATTTTCGGGGCCCTAGGCTATTTTAAATTGGGGGCCCTTATGGAAGTTTTACGACGACTGATGTCATACAAATTAGCACTACACGTGCTCGTTACATTCACTGAAGAAGTTGTTCTAAAACATAAACAAATTACTTTATTCTGAATTCCCTCGATATCAGGAACAAAAACAGTCAGAATGAAACTAACGAAAAAGACAGCGGTGAAGTTGTCTGACCACACTCACATTACGTATTTATTGAGTACCTCACTGTCCTCATGTAATCTGAATAATGGATTCAGGCGTTTTGTTCCACACATACGTGGCAATAACCAATTCTCAACGCCATAAAAAGAGAATGCTCATCGTCATTCATTTCAATCCTTCGCGCTCATTCTTCTAATTCATAGAGGTTTTTTAGCGGCTTAGCAAAAAAACGTGCGTTGAACCAAAGCAAAACTACAAATATGTAATCGCTTGCAGAAAANCTGGAAATTGTCCTTACTCCCAACATTTTAGGGGCCCCAAAACCCTATGTCAGATTTTACATAAGCCATGACCCCTCCACCATGACTGTTGCGGTCTAGTCGAAAAGGTTTAAGATAGCCATACAAAGAAATGCAATCATTGTCAGTGGTAGAGTCTAGCCAACTTTCTGATACACAAGTAACATCAAAGTTATAACAGGCAGCAACAAGCAGCAATTCTTCGAGCTTGGAATTACTTTCAAATGCGAATATGCTACGTGCATTTAGTTGACATACCGAAAGATTATGATGCATATACATCACTCGGCTTAAAACATATAATCATGCTGTTTGCGGAGACAATTATACCCACCCACAGAAGCAGAAAACAAAGATTATCGTTTTAAATTTGACTATTATTCACAATGCATAGTTGCTATTCACAATGCACTATTACGCATTATGACGTTTGATACACGTTTTTTTCGTTGAAGCATCGAACTCGCAGCTGCTTTTCATGGTTCATTCCTCTTCTCACTATCTGTACTGATACTCAAACTCGATTTATAATGTTTTAACATGTGGTGAGAAATTTTTACTCGAGTGAGAACATTGTGAAATTTTTACTTTAGATAATTGCATCAAATCACATCACAACGACCTAATCTGCCACATCTTTAGGCTCAGATGGGATTTAAATCAGTTTTAGATGAACATGAAATCCACTGAAAAATACGATGACGAAGTATGACGAAACAAGTACTTTTAGGGATGTACACAAGACGTTTTTCATTACCCAGCCTTCCATGTGGCGTATACCAGAGATGATCACTATCTGGTTTGCCGGTTGAGCAGGCCTCCCCAGCGGGTGCTTCAATAAATTTCCAGGTGGGCGCGAGCCTTTACGCGCTCTGTTACATGGAAAGTTTGATCAATAAATTTACGAATCAATACATTTGATTCAAAAACTTATAAGTCAGGGGGATTCAAACAACGAATAATTACTTAAGAGAAGCGTGGTAGAAAAAACGTTAAGAACCACTGCTCTAGAACGATTACCATGAGTAACTTTCTACCTACAAATTCGTGAATAATATGTGTCAACATTCAAAACATTTTAAACGCGTAAGTGCAAGATTTATTTCTTTAAACTTCTATTAATGTTTTGTTCAAATTGGAAAATGAATTGCTTTAAATAAAAGCTCCTCAATCAATGGATGTGCAGTACAAAAAACACATAATGTTCAAATGCTTGACTTGTTTCTTGAAACCATGTAATCAATGCTGATGACTGCTGTCAGGAGCCACAGCTATCAGTTATAATGGTGTTTTCGACTTAAAAGACGTCAGCTTGAATGTTGGTGCACTGTGACTACGCACGTAGATCACGGTGCTACAGTTTTAATCACTTTTTCTGGTTGACTGAAGCTAGTACCAAGAAATATTTTGCGTATTGAAGTTTGTTTTTTGTTGTTTGAATAACTCGCACGAAATACAGTTACTCCTTGGTTTTACACGTAAAATCCAATCCTTTCCGAAGAGTGTGAAATGCTTTGACGATTTTCACATTAATAACAATATAGTTACAAACCTCCTCATAACGAATTTGCAAAAATAGATTCCCATTCTGCAGCAAGCAAAGCAAATCGGAATTAGACGCTAAAGAGCACATCAAAAATCCACTGGCAGCAAAGCTAAATGATTTTCACAAATTATCAAGCGAAGGTGTGCGTCTCTTAGCACGCAAACAAAATCAACGCATTATTCAAATGCAACCCAAATATTTCTGGCCGTGCGGCAGTTTGTTTTTGTTGAAATGAAAAGAATGAGCTGTGAAGGCCTGGCAATGAACATATTTTCAGTTAGATGCAAATTCGTCAAACGGCAAAATATTTGGAAAACGCTGTGTGCCGAACCACAGCGACTTGCCTGACTGGGTGGCACGTTCGATGTTGAACTTCAGGGTCAAGTGGCTTACGTTGGGCCTATGCCTTGTCTACAGCGGAAGCATTTATCGCTTTGCAGTGGCGCGCTTCAAAATTCAATATATTGAAAAATTTTGCATAACACAAATTGGGTTGGGAGCGCTGTAAGGTCAGTTGCATTTTTGTTCTACGTAAATAACTGCTGCCGTTTCATGATTTGCTCCATTATTTAAATGATGCTTGATTTTTCACATTATTCAGTGTCTAGGGTAAATAAGAGAGTGTCTAGGGTAAATAAAAGAGTGTCTAAGCTAAAAAAGTCCTTGAAAATTCGCCTGTTTGCATATTTATGCAAACAAACATGACGAGGATTTTCAGTTTTGCGAATCTAAAAAGCAATTCTACTTCATTCCACTTCAAATTAAGTAATACCGAAAATAAAAAGTTTCAAATATAGACAAAAAAAATCTACTCAGAATGTGCAAAAAGTCTCGTCAACCGACCATTTCAGCATTGAGGGAAAAACCAACAATTTGGAAGATTGAATGAAGTTATCAATACACTTGCCTTATGTTCAACTTCATAGTTTGTGTGTGGCATCGGTGACTGAAAAACAATGTGGTCAATTTCCAGGTACAAGTTGCAATACAACCAAGTGCATGCAAACATGTTTGGCTGCAGCAATGCTTCACAAACGTCACTCGGGCTACGTCTGACCAAATCCGAGGGAAGGTTTCTAAAATGCATCAACGTCAGAACCACCGAAGTACAGCTCGTGTGTTGCCATTCGTCTATATAAACGTTATCCTGGCAGACCTTGAGGTGAACAGCAATTACCGGCAGTGGCAGCAGTTGAAAAATTAAATGTACTGTTTGCAGAGACGCACTTATTTTGATTCTCAGCTAGTCACGCAGTAGCAGCTCAATGACTTTCATCAGTGCAGAGTGTGTTTCTTATGCACGGTGTAAGTGTTTGGAAATTTTATGCAAAACGTCAGAAAAAAAAAATTATGGGGCAACGTTTGGTCTATCGTAAATTATTCGTTATGAAACGTTGCAAAATCATCAAAGTTTTCCATTGAAAAGCGTGGTTGTCTCAGCGCATCATTTCGCAAGTTAGACACGTTCGCAGCATGGCTAAATTTATGTATCTCCAAAAGAGACATAAATACCGTCAAAATTGGTCCATATGAAATGGTTAAGACAACTTCATCGACTATATATTTTGATCATGCTTTGAAATATAAATTAGAAGAAGCAAGTGTAAATTATGATTAAACGACAAAAATTGAAATGTTGCATTTATAGAAAATTTGATGTCAAACATAGCAATCCCTTAAATAATCAATCTATTTGCAGACAAGAGCGTCAGTGCCTTATTTTTATTGACAAATTTAGCCGAAAAAGAAAAAATAAGTTTGGAAAAATGTGCGATTCAACGATATTCGACAATCAGAACATCGACGAGACAGTTGGCGACAAAGTCGATTCCATGGACAAGTGCGTCGAGAGTTGCGTGGGCGAGGAACTCCGACGAAAATATTCCTACGCGCTTGCCTCCCTATTTTCAAGCGAACAAAGCGATAGAACAGATGGTTGCATTTGCTGCGAAGAGCAACACCCTACTGCTGCTGCAGACAATCACCAGTTGAAAGATGTCAAGACTGTTGGCGTTCACAAACAGTTTGATGATACACGAAACAGAAAACAATCCAGTTTTCATGTAATGCAAAAAAATTGAAATAATTTTTGCCTTGTTTCGAGAACGATTAGAAATATATTCTTTCACGCCACATTTCTTTATGTGATGGTATTAGTTGATCAATATACGGCGAACGTAAAATCATCACTTAGTCGCAGATGTTACTTAGCAACTGGGCTTAACTAGATCTTTCTTGTGCAGGTTGGTGGTTTGCGCGTCGTTTCCTTGGCGATGATTACGAGGAAGAAACTGGTTATGTGCCTGCGACTTATTTACACAAGAGTGAAAACACATTCGAAGACTTTCCGTTTATGTCGATCACGGTAAGTAGTTAACTATATGTCACTCTCTGTTATTAGAGCTAAGAAAAGCAGTTGAAGCAATTTAGCTTGCCAAGACCAATTTTTCATAGTACCTGTGTAAAATCTTTGCCGTGATCATTGTCTGAAAATGTAGGAAAAATATAATGTCTTTTAATTCCTTTCATGGTAAATGCATTTCCCAGGTTTTTGCAGGTAACGAAACTGCTATTAAGAAATATGCTATTTTCTTTTTCAAAGGCTCGTGACGTTGCAAAGGCCAAAATAGGAAAAAGTTTCACTGATTCTCCATCCTCCATCAGAAGATATCTGGGAATGAGCTCGATGTAAGTAGCGAATAGCATGATCTTGCGCAGACTGAAAACATCATGCATCTTGCAAGAAAAAGCTTCAACATGTGTGAAGCATAAGCATATGTCTTTGGAAGGTCGCTAATGCTTTGACAGATTGGAAACTTGTCTTTGGTAAACTGTTTTAGTAACATTTGGAAAAATTATATTTGTTGTCGTTTCCGTATGAAAAGGCAAAACCAAATGAGTCATAATGATATTATGAACTAAACATTTCTGAAATAAATTAGTTATTTGCATTTTATAGTGGAGACTTCATCAGCATAAAACCGTACACGGCCAAGAACTCTGATGAATTAAGCTTCGCGGGGAACACTGTTCTAACAATTTTGCAACAAAATGAAAGTGGCTGGTGGTTAGCAAGGTAAGAATGTTTTTAAATTCACAGTCTAATGGTTTCCAAAGTACAAAGATTACGAAAAGCTTGTATAGTTTTAAACAAACAAGGTATCTAATTTGTTGAATGCTTTTTGCAAATTGCGTCTCATACATATGGGCTCATAGGCACATTTGAAAGTCAAAATTTTTGTTCACTTCTCTTTTCTTGTGCTTGGTATTTTACTCTTGCAAAGACCGGGTGCTTATTTGAGTTAGAAATAGTTTGTGTCGGAGCTAATGACTGCACAAATTATGCAACAGACAGTTTGTCAACTAATTTATATTTGATTGCAGGTACAAAGGCAGACAGGGTCTGGTACTAGGCATTTACCTACGAAAATACAGCGATCCCTTGCATCAACTCAGCATTTCGATGCTCAGCCTTAATGCTGACTTATGAAAGAGTAACTTCGAAAGGAAGAAATCCATACTGAAGGTGGTGACCATTGATATCTGGAAAATCTGCCTGAGAAGATCTAATCGCGTGAGAGGTTAACTCTGGAAGAAGCACGTCGACACTTATCCGCGAAGCAGTTTCGCTCCTGTGTCAAATGCCAGTAAATTCGACCAATCAGATAAAGAAGCCAGTAAATTTGACCAATCAGATAAAGAAGACTACAAATGCCAGTAAATTCGACCAATCACATAAAGAAGACTCAAACAACTTTAAATCGAGGGAATGTGCGCTTTTTGACACTTTCTTGATCTTGCCAACTTTGATACTACGTGTTTACGTTTGGTATTACATCAATAATGATTTCTAAATTTCGAAATATTTATCAAAGCAATATCAGAAAACGAAGTCACCGACGCAATAATGCTGAAATCTGTTCTTTTGTGGAAAATGTCAATTTACAAACCCCGGTTTTTACTGTCCAATCTAAGAGGGGAAAACAAGTGCTTGTGGTATCGTTGAACTCCAAATATGGATCAAATTAACTGAAAGACGTATTGCGTTTAATTCAGTTTTCACATATCCTCGCACAATTTTCACAGTCCTGTCAATTCCCATCACCCGACTCTTCGCTTGTCTTTGCTGTCAATGAATTTCGCTTTGAAGACAAATTACTTTGAAATTGACAGATATTGATATTAATGGTCAGATATTTAAAGTACAAGTTCGTCTGTGAAAATAAATTAATTTTCTTCCAAAACCTTCCTGTAATGCAAGATCTGCAAAGCCTATGACTGCACACAAACGTGTGATTTTATCTGGTTATTTCACAGAAATAATTCTCAACAAAGTTGGCGCTGTCAAATTAATCAGCAACTTATTACACTGTGATTGAAAATCCATTTCACGTAACTCTATGCATTCGGAGTTTCAAAATGTTATTCAAATGATATATTTCATTACTTGCATTGGTAAATATTTATGTAACAGCGCAGTCTATACAAACAGTTTGCATTTTACTTGTTATTATTTGGTTTCTTTTCGATTGACAATAAATATATATGCTTGCGTTACACTTTGACTGCATTTGCAAACTAGAAAAGTTGTGTCATTTCTTCCCCATCCACTCCCCTGCTACGCGCCGGTGTTCTCATCAGGCCATTCCAGAAGAAAAACACAGAGCAGCTCTCTTTATGCGGTGCTTATCGACGCGATAAACCTTTGACATACAGTCGTTCAAATCTCTTTAACGTTCTCCCACCACTGGAATGCCCTGTTGTGTTCAAGCAGAGCATGAATGGAAATGCCCAGTTTGATGTTGCCCAGTCTTATCCATTCCATATTTGTCGATGGGTGAAACAGGGCTAAATCTTAGCCCCCTGTCTGTTTGGGATATGTCTCATAGCTCTTCTGATCTACCCTTTCCCGGATGATAGAGGAAAGCTTTCACATATTCGTAGTAACGACGGGCTCTCCAACATGGACTGACTGCATGTCACAGTTGGGATCAAACTTGTACAGGTTAAATCAGCCCCATTATATTGTACCAGGAATTTCAAGTAGGTTTTTGTGTATATAATATTTGGCTGCCATTTTGTGTGGCAACGTTGTTAAGGTAAATTTTGTTGTATTGAACAAAACTTTGCGGGCCTTGATGTTAAAGACGCAATGCCTCTTGCAGATATCGCATTCATGACCTTCAGTCACAGTGTCTGTGCACTTGCTTGAGTAAAATGCTTACACTTCAGTCGCCACAATATATGAAGCGTGCCTTTGCTTTGCAATTCCTAGGGCAGTATTTCCGTTTGATCAGATCTCGAATGTATTGACGGTTTTCTTAACAAAATATCGTCTGAGCAGTTTTTGCAATTTTGCGCTATTAGGTCTCAGGATAAATTTGAAAAATGCAATAATGCTTGAGGTTCTGATTTTCCCAGTAGATTGTAACAAGCGTGCAGTTTTGTCTCAGTTGCCAACGCTCAATAAACTCTCATTAGGTTAACTTGTGCTGAAAAGCATGTAAACCGATGTATCGCATCGAAAAATTTCCTGATGCACCATTAACCGTGCAGTTCCAATTGTCATTCCATTCCATTCCAGTTGTGTGCAGCAGGAGTTTATCATATTACACCCATCGTATGGAGTTCAACAACAGAATTATTACAATCGTTTCTGATTTCGTTGAGGTAAACGTCACATCTATTAACTGGCTCATACATTTTTTCAAACTGCTACTTAGCATAATAGCATAATAATATTGGTAATTAAGAATAAAAATTTTCCCGTCCTTATCGGCTAGAGATACCACAATTATTCTCTCTTGGCTTGTCCAGTTTCCTCGAAGTGTCTCTGCTTTTGCGGTAACATGATTTTGGTTGGGTATGCATCTAAACACAAAGTTTCATGTTTCTCCAATCTGAAACAAAAACAAGACCATTGGTTATCAACTAGATCACTTTAAGGCTCAAAGTTTTGGGGGATTTTCAGTGTTTTTGCCAATGCATAGTCTACATTTCTTCTTCAAGTACACTTAACGTTGTTTTCAAAGCTTTCACTACTTCATGTCCTGCAACCTTTGATCACATCCCATTGTGAGCTGACTGGATGACTTCAAACGAAAAAGCGCAATTGGACCTTTTCATTTGCAGATGCTGGGTTGCACTTCTTTGACAGATTCTTCCAAGAATACTTTGATCCTACCATTGCATCGTCAAGTTTTGGCATTTTCAGGATAAGTGGCACATAGTGTCATTTTCCCCTTTTCCATTAATCATGTGCGAACCGGTGTTATTTTCCATAAAACCACATATGTTAAAGAGAAAATGTCAAATATGCTGCCGCGTCACGATTGTTGCAAAATTGTTTTTTCCTCAAAAATTTCTCCCGATTTCAGATTACCCCATTTGGAAACACGGATTTCGTCACCCGTCACCCCATGTGGCAAACACGGTGTTTTCCAATCTATTTTCAAGGCGCGTTTTCCAACCCAGTGCTAATAAATAAGTTGATACTGGAGCAGTCGATCAGCAACCCTCACGTAAACACACAGACGCCTTGCGCTTCGACGAAACTTAACGAAGCGAAGCGGCATTGACGCATTCGTTCGTGTCGTAGTCTACGAACAAAAGATGTACGTGAAGCTGTAAAGCGATAAAGCTAAAAAGTATCAGGTTAAACCTGTGTCAAAGCTTGATATTGCAAAATCCACGTGTCACAATCTCATCTACAATAACTAACGTATAGTTTCATTTTCTCCTAAACTGGCTTTAAACTGTCACAAGCCTTTTCAAAAAACAATCTTTTAAAAGCAAATGAATTATCCCACTGCACAAGGATGGTTAGAGGTAAACAGTATTGTGCCCACATGTGTTTCACCTGTGGTGCAGCAGGCCTTGACCGTGCAATATATTACGAACATGCATACGCTAGTAGTTTACAACCAAGACATTGTGTCAGCGGAAACGTCTGAAAATGCGCCCTCTGCTTGATTTTCTTTTCAACCTTTGTTTTGTGTTTCTATCATTTCCACATGCAGTTTTCCAGAATTCGAAGAGTTATTACGTAAACGACATTCCTTGCAAAATTTTGCGATGTTGCTTACCATAGTAACGTCATTCGCGCATGCAGTTTGGCAGTGTAAAACAGCTATATGTAAATGTAATTCCCTCGTGAAACTTTTCAGTGTTACTCTGGTTACTATAGAAATGCGTTACCTACAATCACTCTCAAAGATGATTCACGATGCGTGGAGACAGAAGTTTTATTTTAGGAAGAACAAAAATTCCTGGTCTTGAGTATGTGTAAAATCAACCAAAGAGGCATCACGTTTTTTGCTTCCCTTACAAAGTTTCAGTCGGATTCAATTCAATTCTGTCGATGTTGCTTTTGATGAGATATAATAAACCGGCAATAAGAAAATATTATGGAACTTTGGTTGTTCTAAATATCTCTTAGCAAGATTTTTTTCTCAACAACAAATCAGTTACCACAGCTGATGTGGAGTTCAGTTATTTCTCCCTCTGAACATTCATCACTATTGCTATAAAATTAATCTGTGGATTGCTTTATTCAACCTCTACTACTGCTGTCATTAGCATTACACAACTGTGTCCACAACTACAAATTCATAGCTTTCGTATAATCTAAATCGTTCCTACTGAATAAAACGCCCTGAACTTCTCAAAGCAGCCTGCTGTGGGGTCCAAGTGAAAGAGCACTGGGGTGAAACAACAAATCAAACATAATGATTAGTTTTGATAATTAAAAGTTGTTGTTTCCGATGGAATTTACACCGCTTAGTTAAACTGTTGAACAATCTTGAAACTTCAAGGAAGACATCTTTTACTCTTATTGGCTACAACCTGCGTGGCATGGACTGAGGTTCTGTTAGCGATCTGATAGTATTTATGTTACAAAAACTGAGCTTTTCATACAAATTGCTTGGAAGGCACCGGACAATTACCAAACATGAACTTGAATTTCTCGTTCATGTTAAACGAGAAATTCCAAATTGGCCCGCCGATTTTTCGTTCCTTTTGTACTCCCATGTATGCATCACAATTATGGTGTGATTTCAGGAAGTCACGCATGCAGAGATTACGTGTGGCATATAATTTTGGATGCAGAGCTCTATACAATCTGCCCTGGAGAGCGGGTGTTATTAGCCACCGGGTTCAAAGCAACATTCCTACCTTTGAGGCTCTGCTACGAAAATATACGTACCTATTTCTCGAAAGATGCAGAAAATCTAGCAACACATGGTTCCGTGCTTTGATGCAGTCAGATTGTTTGTATTCGTCCCTATGCTTTCGTAGACCACCACACGAATGCGTCATTGCCGCTACGCTTGGTTGGATTTCGTCGATTTGGAGACACGTTCTTACGTTAAGCCCAGATTCAACGTGTATCAACTCATTCATTATATCACTGTGCAGGAACACGCGCTTTGAAAGGATTGGAAAGCACCGTCTTTGCCACACGGGGTGACGAAAGTTGTCGCCAGTCAAATTCTTCAAATATAATCCGAAAAAGGACAAAATGTTTTTG
>JGI24021J15306_10004938_pt1 | contig 15680 bp, 11 predicted proteins | sample Ectturendosymbi1_FD_15306 | JGI IMG/M metagenome (IMG submission 15306)
AAGGGACCAGTGGCGTTATTACATATTCGACCTGACATGGTCTCGTCTTGGTGTGGAGCCGTTAGAACTATCAGAAATTGCTGGAAACCATGAGATATATCGAGCCCTCCTGGGGCTGCTGACCCTTCGGCCCTCCCCAAAGGAAAAGTGGGAGTGAAAATGAATGAATGACAGGATCAGTTCTTTGGATACATTGGAATTCAACAAGATTGCGGTTTTGCCTTAAATTGCTGGTTTGACGCTAATTTGTTTGGCGATGGAGGCATGCATAACAGCAAACCAAAAAGTGATGAAGCAAAGCTTTTGTTATCGTAACACACCTTCCTAATTTAACACAGTATAACATCACGCCAGAAAGAAAATACAGATTTAGGTTGTTTTGCGTTCAAATATTTGCTACAACCAGAAGCTTGAAGTAAAGGAAAAGACAAGTCAGAAAGCTAGTGAACCCACGAGGCTTAATTTCGCAGTAAGCATTGTTGCTGTCGTTGTCATCGGCAACTGCAAGGGTGCTATGGCCAACGGAGTTCACCAACGCCTTGGGACAATGTGCAACTTCATTGTGCGTTGTTGAAAATCCAGTTGATGCTGGTGATGACGATGATGAAGCGTACACGTCATTGTCACTGTTTTTGATCACAATCACTTCTTCGTCTGAAGAATCGGAAAACGTGTCATGCGGGTTCAGACCTGACCAAACATATCAAAACACCTGTTACACACGTGACACTTCATGATAACCCAACCACATTGCAAGCAAAACTACTTATAACACATACAAAATTTCAATCTGAAAATGAAATGAAAAATTGATATAAATTGAAAAATCATACTCTAAGTACCTTGGTTTAACATGTGAAATAACGTGGTCTAACGTAAGATAATTTTTTCGTTTTTCTTTTTCAAAGTAATTTTGAAAATGCGCAAAAAGCAAACTTACTTTTCCCTTTGTACTCAACATGTCCGATCAGGTTTTTCAACATTGATTTTATTCTCTCTAAAACGAAGCTTGATGAATCATTTGCGGTCACGTCGGGCAGCAGCTTCCACTCTGCCACAAATAAGGAATAAATATATAATGTTTTCGATGGAAATATTTTTCTGGGAGAACTTTTAACCACCTCAAGGGAAGCAACTTGTTCTCCGTGCAGACATTGCATATGGCACTTCTGCAAGCGACGCCAATCAAACGTTTCACATTTTTATTTCATTACTAATAATCCTGATATCTCACGGATTATAAAACATCTTTGCAAACAGAAAGGAGTTGATCAATTTCTGTTGAAAGAAGAATGTTAAGCACTTAAAAGCGCGTGGATGTATTGAAACTCTTTTCAAAGCTTGGTGTTGGTAAAACGGTGTAACGCTTTGCAATTACCGTCGCTCAAAATAAGATGACCGTCGTTTCTTTCTGTTTGTAATTGAAGCAAGACATCCTCTACGCCGTCAGAAACTGAATGTAAGGCTAAAATATCTGTTGGTGTTCCGAATGACAGAGCATCACCGCACTTCGATTTCAGTGCATTGCGCCTGTTCTCGAGCTGTGTGAGAATAACGTTTCTTTGCTCTTCAAAGTTGGAGAACGCTTCTTTTTTTCTTTTTGACAAGGTTTTTATTAACTGAAAGTATAAAAATGTATGATTTGATAGGAAACCACGTTTAAAATCTTAGGATATTACCTGCCCGTAGCAAGGGCATGCCCAGCAAAATTGTTTGTGTCCCCCAAATTTTGTTGTGCCCAGAAAAAAATTTGTTTTAAACATGTAATAAAAACAGAAATGTTGTCCCCTGAAATGTATTCCGCCCAACAAACCTTAAAATATGGCTATGGGGCTGGATATTACACCGTGGGTGTACAAAGCTTTATTTTCTTTGAGAAAAACGTAATTACCATGCATCATACATCGGCCCCAAAAAAAAACTCTCATACCGTAGAAAGTTTGTCTTCATGAGACTTGGCTGCAGCGACAATAGCTTTGGTCCTGTGTTGTATCTCAGCCAAAGCAGCAAGTTTAAGCGTTTTTGATTTTGCAACTTCAGCACGCTTTGCTTCGAGTTCTACTTGCGCATTGCTCTTGGCTGTCTCTGCAGATTCCATGAGCTTCAAGGCCCTCTCCTTTTCAAATGCTACTGCAACTATACAAAATGTTTTCAAAATTTAAATCAAACGACTAAGAGATATTACCATAGATAAGTCGACTTCCTTGTTTGTTCTGTGGTGTTTATCTGTTTCCTTAATGTTACTGGAAGTGGAGTAAAGTGATATGATGGGACGGCGTACAGGTAGCTACTGTGGTAGTGGTTCATGTGATTTCAGAGATTTTACCTTTGATATCTTTCTCCACGTGGTCTTTGTGTTCCAACGCTAGGCAATCTTGGCAGGCCGGAACATAACAGTTTGCACAGATTGATTTGCAAATCTGCACAAGAAATCGAAAGTTGTGATCGATACCCTGACCAATATGCACTGAGCTTGTTCGGAGTGGAAAACACCAAGTGAGAAAGTCACCGCCAGCAGTTGTAAAGGCATTTTGAATGCACTGCTGTGCATTGTTTGGCTGCTTGGATATTATTTGAAACGCAACCGTTGTTATTGACGCGAAATTACCACACGAACCACACGTCTTGCATTCATCACAATTATAGTCTTACCACGGCATTCAGTCTATTCGCTAGTGGCTCAACTGATAGGGAGCAGGGGTGCGAACCGCCACCCCCTGGCAAGCTAAATGAAAAAAAAAGAAAAAACCCGGCCCCCACTTGGCTAGTATTTCGGCATTTAGTATTCTTTTGGTTTTCAAGAGTTTTTTGTTTTTTGCGTTTTTCGTAGTGTTTTCGTGTGATTTCGTGTTTTGGTATAGACATCCACATCCGGATTCACTATCACTTCTCAACTCTTTTCTGTGAGATGGTTAATGGGCTCCTACGGTGGCCAGTGGTCCCCTACAGCTACGTTTTCCCACCCTGGCTTCGACCTCTAACTACGCCACTGCTATTCGCCAACAGCTACAAACAACTGTGACAGAAACACCTGTCATTTGTATGCATACGTCACAAAGAAAAAAGCTGAAAATAAATGTAATGAACAGAGTCGGATTTAGCATGGAGTGGGAGGTTTCTCATGTTCAGTAACTTTTCTCAGTCATCTGTTTTCCACTCAAGGACGAAACAACTCTATCACGGAAATGTAAACTATTTAAAAGAACATCAGCAACAGAGTGTGACAATTTGCCTCAAAATACGTTTATTTCTAGATAGCAAATGTTCTATGATGAACTTTTCTTTAAAAAATGTGGAAAATTTTAGTTATAGAGTGCGTACCTCCTCTGGATGTTGAGGACAAAACACTTTTGCTCGCTCTTGAATTTCATTTTTATATTTTCCATTGATTATATCTTTCAGTCGAACAACCTGAAAAACAAAGAAACAAAATTAATTTAGAGCAGCTATCACTAAACAGCTAAAGAAAAATGAGCACCTTCTCACAAATGTGACATTAATGTACTTCACGTCGTCAAATTTGAAGTATTGTGAATTTGCCTCTCTTCTAGTGTAATATACAAAGTTTGTTTAATAGTTGTAAATCTACAAAAGTATATTACAGAAAATCGTACATTTGAATTATCTAAATAGCATAAGATTTTCAAAAACAGTAGTAATTCTTGCACTTCAAGTTCAAGTCATTAGTCTCCACAAAGACAGCGAGGTTGGAGCAATCAGCAATGTTTTAATAGGAAATCGATTTCACAGAACCTTACGCATCTCAGTCCTGAAACCATTGTTCAAGTAGAAAATGATTCTACCGTATTTTAACAATGTATTTGGACTGAGATGCGTAGTGTTACGTGAAATCGATTTCCTATTAAAAAATTGCTGATTGCTTCAACTTCGTCGTCTTTGTGGAAACCAATTACTTGAATACAGATATGCGCAAGTTTGAATCATTGAAAAGTGAAGAAAGCAGAGTAAAATTTGGCTGATTCTTTGAAAACCTGCAAACCTCGAGCTTAATTTCGATTGTGCTACTTTTCAAAATTGTTTTTTTGAAGTGATTGCATTGTTTGGATCAAAATGACTTACCTTGTGCTTTTTGGTAAACTTCGTCTGACAATGAACCACCTCACAATCCCTGCATAAATTATCTGTGCAATCAAGACATCTTGCAACGGCAAGGCTTTTTTCTACGTCACAGTTGTCACATGGTGGCCGAGCTATTCTGCAAAGTATAGGCTTGATTTGACGTAACTGACTTATTGCAACTACAATCTTGTCGTGTGTTTGCAAAATGAGTTCGTCAACTTAGATGTAAACAAAATAACCATATAAATAAGAGAAGGCTTTTTGCATACAAGATTTTAAATCACAGTTTTACGCGACGTTGTATATTTTGGTCTGACCGCAGATGTTCTAGTTTGAAAACGAAACTTTGCCAGACTGTAAGAAATGCACATTTGTAAACATAAGTGCATCGGTTAAACTTGTATGCAAGATCTTTGTTTGCCTACGCATTGCCACACCGGTCCTTGGTATGATTCTCGAATGTTGTATCATTGAGTAGCTTTAGAGTTAATGCCACCACATTATGCGAATTCAACTCTGCATTGGACAGCAGGCTTTAAAGCAGAAACAACTTTCCAATGGACGTCTGTAAGCGCTCGAGCAAAGTGATGGCAAAATGTAGGATGCAATACTTTCTGCCGTTGTTTCCTGTTGCTCCATCATTAGATACAACAGTTCCGTTGAGGTCAAAACTGGATTGGAACAAGGTCTCTGACGACGTGATTGACAGCTGCGACGATCTGCGCTCGTTTAAGGTATCTATCAAGTTCTGAAACGTACAAGAAAAACGGAGATCTAGTCAGTAATTTACATTTCGCTCTCCGAGAAATCCGTGGACATGTCGTGACAATAAATACTTCATATATCAGTTCAACGCATATGGACAATTTCTGGAGTGAGATTACTTTGTTGGAAATCCATAATCTTTGACAGTTTGTACCGGATTTAAAAAATCGTGTCATCCTTACGTGATTGTCAAAGTATGGTTTGTGTAATGACAAAAAGTAACTGAATTTCATTGGTTTGGTTGACGTTTTTGAACAACCACCCACAGTAAGCAAATTCTTAACACCTGTATTAAACCTACGCTCGACCAATCTTCTCATTCGTATGATGAAAAGTACGTGACATGAAACAGAAATCAGCTACATTTATGAAATAAGTTAGACGAGTGTACTGTAGATTTTTCTTTTTACCTTCACAATTTGGGAAGGTATTCTATTCGGGAGCTTTGCAGTTTTTTAGGTAGCTGTATGTAAGTACTTTGGCGAAAGTGGAACAACATTCAGCCTTCATTATTCCCGTGTCCACTCTGGCTTTGAGTGGTGACACTTGGCAGAGCATCATCTAAGCCAGTGATTCTTAACCTTTTCTCCACCACCACCCCCTTCAGTAATTTTCCTTGGTTTCACGCCCGCCCTGACTTTAAATAAGTTGTAAAAACAAATGTATTTCTTGGTAAATTTATTCAATTTTTTATTTTAAGGTTTTGTAACAGACAGGAAGACTATACAATAACCTACAAACACAGACATGTGCGCAAAGCTTCGCACTGTGGCAGCAAGCAACAATAGAGATCACGCGTCGCGATCACTCTTCGCGTACGNTANTCATTACGTTCAATCGTTCACATGTCAGTATCGCCAGAGCTTACGCGCCACGATCACTCTATTATTGCTTGTTCGCTCCACATAGATATGGTGTTGTTCTTCGCGCTCATTCCGTTCGTGGTGAACTGCGCATTTCAGCGCAACGCCAGCGGAGAGGTTGCAACAGCGGGAGTACTGCAGAAAGTTGGTATCATACAGGTGTACAGCCACATTGCAGAAACCCACGTTTGGAAGGGACACATTCCCGTTCAAAAACGTTCCATGTTGTAGCCCATGTAAGGGCTCGCGCCCCCTGAAAATTGCTTGACGTCCCCCTGGTGGGACGCGAACCCCCGGCTAAGGATCACTGATCTAGGCTATGGATCAAATATATTTTTAAGGGTAGATTGAGATCTCCATGCAAGGCAGTCAGTCTATGCAAGAAAAAGGACAGGGAAGTCGAAATATTTTCCGCTCTGGCACACTTGCAGCTGAACCTGGCTCCAACATATTGGCCATGCCTTTTCTTGCAACTCAATACGTAATGCAAATAGGGTTTACTGAAATCTGCTGGGCAACTCAGTGACAATTTTCCCTAAATTTTTCCCTGTGACCCTAACCCTTGGACTGGATCGCCTTGAAATTTATCACATCGATCAATTTCTCTGGTAGGTTTTCTTCCACGTACACGTTTCTGTTTAATAGACGTGGGTTGAACAGAATAATTTTTTTCAGTGATCGTCAAAGAATCGTCTGGTTTCAAAACGTTTCAATACAATGCTGATGCAATGCTTTTTTCTCACCGACGGTTCAAGTTTTTACATCCAAGGTTGTTCCGTTTTCATTTAATTCAATATGTTCTTGATCTCCTTTGCTATCAGTTGTGTTTTGAAAAATGTTGATTTGCAATCTATTACTTGATACTGTTTGCTGTAAGCACTGACAGCCTGTAAAATCTACTTCTGACTGATTGCCTACGGAGTCTTGTCTAAAAACGTTAAATATCTCATTGGAGTCTTTTTCTGAAAAAAACAGAGGCCAAATTGGGTTACGAATCCATTGAACACTTAATTTCATTAGGTTTATATTGTGAAATGGGGCTTTGTCCGATGTGAGAAATACCACTAAATCAGGGGTCACCAACGTGGTGCCCTCGGGCACCAGGTCGCCCGCACAGACCATGTGGGTCGCCCGCGGACTTGTTTTGACAATAGCATAAACATGATCAGTGTCTTCACATTGATGAATATCTTTAATTTATATTAATGATAACATAATTGAAGACAAATTGAGCAAATTTTATTTCAGAGGTGTGTGCATCAAACTGGTAGCCCTTCGCATGAATCTGTACCAAGAAGTAGCTCTCAGTTCCAAAAAGGTTGGTGACCCCTGCACTAAATGGTCACGCAGTAGAAGCGAATCGGATATACTGCTTTTCGATATGACATTGTCATTGATGGTGCAATAAGTAAGCTTTTCTGAGGGCTCTGCACGTTTAGGTCGCCAAAAGATAATTGTACAGTACTTTTCTAAACACGGTGGAATTCAACGCCTAAAGAATGAACCTGTTCTCAAAAACGCACCAGTCGATTAAGTGCATAACGTTCATCACAAATTCGAAAAAAATGCTTTAGTAGAAGTGCTCCATATTTACAGTAGGTGCAGCCAAACATAAAAACAACAGTGTTGTACCTGTAGAAAAAAGTTTTTTTTCAAGGACGCGATGCCGTTCCTTTTCGGCAACGATGTTTTTTGGCGACAAATCGGACAGTGCAGTGACCCGGATGAACTCGCCAGGCACTGTCCGACGCATTGCCTGCAAAATGAGTGCTGACAGTGCAAGGTTATCGGGTCGTTGTAAATTCCGATGCAGATCTGACAAGTCAGAAATTCTTCGTTCAATCTGCTTCTCAGTTCTCTTGCTCCAGCCATTTCAAGCAAACGATATAAATAAATATATATAATGTGAATTAGCTCATGCATACCTGAAAAGTTTATAAAAAGAGTTGTAGAAAAAGCAACTGTTGGCTCTTTCGCGTTTTATCACTTCCCCTTCGCGCTTTTTCACGTTCCGCAGGCTTTGCATTTGTTTGCAATAATTTGCATGCTTCATAACCCTGTCGTGATACGATGCTGTTATTTTTGTACTAATTAAGTAACACGTTTAGCTGGTATTAAAACCATTAAAACTGGCAATTGAAAAATGATTAAATTATGCTTGCGACTTCACCGGATGTAAAAACAAACAAACCATACAAAGATTGGAAATTTGAATAACAACAAACAGCAGGTAGACTTTTTGCAAACTAATAGAAATATTTTCAGTCAAATTCAAAGCTTACTAGTAGCAGCATTTTCTTTAACTCTTATTATTGTTTTTAAACCATGCTGCTGCAGCTCAGTCACAAGAGGTATGCCTGACCATAACTACGGCTTTTCAAAGACAGCTAACAGTTTTTATAGAGGTGACCGGAATAGGCAACCCCAAAGTATCCTCAGCACCAGATACTGTTTCGCTTGGTCAACCGTAATGCGTGTGTTTTACTTACGCATGGGAAACCGCAGCGTTTGGCCCAAAACATTGCGCAGAATTACGACGAAACCCTATTTGTCGATGTCTTTCTGTGGTAAGTTAAGGAGAAAAGAACCGCAAAATCTGAAGCGTCCGAAATTGGCTGATTGCAGCTTGCAGACGGACTGCTTTTGTGTAAGATCGCCACTGGTTTTTAACTATTCCAGTTTGGAATCTCGCAGTTGTACTGATCTTGTCAACACAAAACATTTGGGTACCTCACATCTAAATATCCTGCTGAGTTTAATGCCTTAAAACGTTTGGTTGTTTAGGCCGTCGTATTTTTACATTTTCCTTCAAAATGAACAGAATTTCTAAACAATCTTTTAAGTTCCTCCAGAGCCTCAAAAACAAGAAATGAACAAGTTTGGAAGCTGTTTTTATGCTGAAATGATATAAAATGTGTTTATGCTGAAATGATATCACACCCGTAGAACATAATTGAAAATAAAGCAATAGAAATTGATTGTTGCTCGGGAGTCTAACGCAACCACATAACATTCCAAACTCTCAGGTGGTTAAAAGGAAACTACTTCTACGGTCACGAACGTTGCAGTCTGCCCAGTGTTTGAACTCGAGACTGGAGATACAGTATATGCCATTTAGATATTCCTCTTTTTGAAACACCGAAAATTTAAATCAGTTTTGTCTTCCTTTTTCTATCTTTGGCATTGCTTTGTAGAGTGGTTTGCAGTTGAGAGAAGGTCNTTCTCAGTTTTTTCGGCCTCGTGAACTTCAGCTACGTCTGNCGTCAACCCCACAAGCAATATTGAAAATAGGTCGTGCTCTGAAAGCAAGAGTGTTAGAACCACAGCAGCTTCGGTCAGTTAGCATGAGATAAAGCAGAAAAGCTTGAGTTGCCCAAAATCAACTGCGAAGGAAACGAACCAGGCTTCACCGTCAACAGACAGGATTTTCTCTGTCTCAGCCTTGAAGTCTATATGTACCAAAACTGGGCTGCTTTCCGATTTGGTTGATTGCTCTTCTTAGTGTGCGACGTCATTGCACACGTACCCCGGTGAAGAAAAGAGCATCGGGGCATCGGACAGTTTCCTCGGTAGCTTTAACTTTGCTGGTAGATCGGAAAGGCCGCTGTCAATCATGATAAACGGTTGACGTAAGGCGAAGAACAAATGATAATGCAGGCGTTAAATCAGCGAATGGAAAGGTTAAGGCGGATAAAAATAACTGGCAAGAGGGTGCTTGTTCAAGTAACTTCATCTTGATGAGACACTGATAAGCAACTTGGTTTAAACTCACTTTCGGGAGAAGGTATTTTTAGTTTCTTTGTGACGCATTTGCAGCTAACTGCATGACCAAAAGGCTTTCAAAGAAGTTCATATTCAGGGTCTACAAAAGCTGCGTAAAGCTCGATGCTTTTGCTAAACCATAAAAAACTCACAAAGAAAGATGCAAAACAACTGAGTGAATGTGTCCACGCTCCAATTAATGAAAGTAGGATCTCATCAACATCAAAGTAAACTCACCACTAGCCGAGGTCGGACGGTTTATCTGAACAGAGTCATCGACTTTTTCTTCTCTACCATGCGAAGTGCTTCATTTTCAAAATGTTTTCATATGCGTCATTACCCTGGAAAGCGAGATGAATGACGTGCAAATATAAACGAGTTTAGCCGTTTCGGACATGGGTGCATTCGCCGAGCTTCCATCATTGCTTGAATGAAGTCATCTGTTGTGGGCATTATACATTATACAATATAACGGTGCAACTGAAGATAAAAGAGAAAATTGTGAAGCGATGCAGATGCCCGCACGTACAACGGGTTGTGGGTGATCAAAAATAAAGCATCCACTTTAAACATCAGTTTTGAACAGCTGACAATCGATCTCCGATCCATATTTTCGTTAACTAGCTGTATAAAGACAACCTCTGCAAGATGCGATGAAGTGGGGACATTTTCTGTGCAAGGGATAATTTGCAGTATGTACCTTGTATGAGTAATTGAGAGTACGGCGTTAGCAAATAACGGTATGAGTTTCGATTTTGGTAGGAATAAAAGCATATTACATGTGACTTTCCTTCAGAAATTGTTCCGCATCAGAAACATGCCTGTGTTGTTTGAAACTGGTGTATCTGATACATTTCGTAAGCCTTGGCGTGGTACGTCTAACTTTCCTGCAATATTTAGCCTCCACAGAAGACCTGGAAAGCAATGAAATTGCTCAGCAAAGAAGGTCTAAACCACTTCTTACGCAAATGCAGCTAGAAAAACCACATGTTTCCTTGATTTTTATTTGGCCTGGTTGGGCTTTGTAAATAGGTCAGCAAAACCTGGATGTTTTTTTCCCAAATATAAAACTCTCCTCAAATCGACAGCAAAAATTTGGCAAAGGTAAATTTAGGCGAGATCATGAAGCTTTTTAACGAAGCAATATCTGTTTGAATTAACAAATGCCTTACTTTTTGACAGGGTGTAGAAAAATGAAAATAATATTTACATGACCAATGCATTTTTCCGCAGGTATCTGCAACAAAACATGATGTTCCTCTGATAAATGCTGTGGAACAGGACAAAATGATTGCTGAACGTGCTTCAAGACAAAGAACAAAATTTCCATCTACAAAAGCAAAGTTCAGCTGACAAAGTCGGGCAGCATACTATTTAGCACATGGAATTTATTTTATTTCAATTTTTTTGACGGGGTGCCATCGATGATTACGTTTCTTGATGTTGTCCTAAGTTTGCGTTCCTTTCATGAAAATATGAAAATCCTCTTTTCGTTTCCTGTCGCGAGTGATTTAGCCGCAACCAAAATATTGAAAAACATTTATTGCTCGTCAAACGGCACAAAAAGTCTAACTTTACTTTTGTTTATTCACAAAGCAAACAATGAGGTATTCCGTGTTCCCCCTGAAGTGGACAAACGATGGACTCATTATAAAGAATCTGAACAAAAATGCCTTTTCGTCCGACTACGACCGGTTTAAAATGTTAATAAATGATTCAGGAAAATTAAAATTGGATGCTGCTCTTGGACTCCAAGGGCCTTTTCAGAGGAGGAGGAGCGAGGCCGTTTTTTCTGAAGATACTATCACTGCCTCAATATCTGACGTCAGCTTAATTGTTCGTAGAAAATGTATCCTTATCGTGGAGACTAAACGGAAATTTCGAACATTTTCTTAAAGGTAAAATGTAGAAACGAAGCGTGTTGATGATGTTGCTTGTCTTGCATGAGCGTGGGTCTGCACATAGTGACGCCGCATCCTATGACGCGTAACTTTTGAATTCTAACATGCAATCGTTACGCGCCGTCTCGTAGTTTCTCAGTTCTCTTCAATATTTATTTTCATGTGGTCAAAAAAACAGAAAAAAACTTTCAGTGTTTTTCCGGGCGATAGATTTCAATGTTCTGAATCTCACAGACACAGCCCTGATTTGACTGGTTTTCACAAAATCAGCAACGTCGGGATTGCTGACTACTTCCTGAACCCCTGTGTCGTGCACGTATAATGGTGGTCTGTACGTCTTGTTGTTCCACATTACAAAATTAAGCTAGACTTGGTAGCATGACAAAAGTGCACACGCATGTATTGAGTTTAATTAAGTTGTAGCAGCTGTGCAGGGCTACAAAAAGATTGTTTGCTGCTTCCGCTTGGCTTCACGCGCATGTTCTCTTTGCATGCAATGTTAACGAGCGCGTGCCAGGAAGAAGCTTCACATTGTTTTTTCGCTTTAATTGCATTGATCTTGCAATGTAGGTCCCGGTGCGTTCTGTGCCTCGCAAGATTTCACACTGCATTGCATATTTGTATTGACTCCTACACCTTCAACGTATGATGTCCTAAACCAGTGGTTTTCAACCTGTGGGTCGTGACCCCGCGGAGGTCATTTGCCCTTTTTTCAGGGGTCGTGAGAGCTTGTGACGAAAATATTCATAATTACTTCTATATTTTATATTTCTTATGTGGAACCAATTTTGTTTTAGGCAAAATAAACAAGATCACCTGGTAAAAATGATCGTTTACTTTTTCATTCAAAATTGTTTCAAGTTTTATTATGACCATTACAAAGCTTTTAGTATGATTATGACCATTGCAGTACTGTTACGTTTGGCAACCCACGAATGACTTTGTGACATAAGAATGTGCTGTGTTTGTAAATTAGATATCTGAATGCGGTAGCTAACTTGGGAGTCATTCTCATTTTCAGTGAGTTGTGCTGTGGACTGATTTGATACAGCACGGGTCTCTCTCACTGCTGCTGCCATGTGCATGAATTTGGTAAATGAGTCTTTGTTGAATAGAGTGATATCGTACGTTATTTTTTAGCCATTGTGATTTTCGATTGTGCAAACACAACTGCATTTCATATGCCTGGCTGGAAATTTTCGGAAGGGGGTCGTTAGGCTAAATTGGGTTGCAAAATGGGTCGCTGCTTTAAAAAGGTTGAAAACTACTTTCCTAAATGGTCTTTGTGTGGGATTGAACAATGGCGATGTTTTGTTTGGCTCAACAACGTTGTGAGCTTTCTTTTTCAATGCAAAGATCCGCCTACCAGTTGTTCTTACAGAGGATTCTCTTCAGGCGGTTCGTGTTCCTCTGTCAACATTTAAACAAAAGAGATTGAAATTGTTGCGAGGATAGGTTCACAGCAGCCTTTAGGCGACTCTCTCCCTTAGCGTCGCATTGCTTTAGAGCGCTATGGTATGGCACGAGGTAATTCCAAAACATTTTTTGCGTAGCAACTGCTCATTGAACTGTGATATTTTTTGCGTAGCGACTGCTCATTGAACTGTGACCGCGCAGGTCGTTAAATTTTTACGGAAAATGATTTTTTCTGAACCGTCGCTGGAATATTGCAAGTTGCCAAGAACGTCTTGTGATGATATTTGCCTTCCAACATCAGAAACGTGTGTTGAAGAAAATGCGACAGACATTTGGCAACCAGCAAATGAGTGAAATGTGGCTTTACGCACACTTTCACCGTACAGATGAAAGACAGTGAGCTTTTACCAAACTTGAAGGACGTGAAGTGTTAGTTTTTTTCTGTGTCGGTGAGGCAAAGCATCAGCAAAAGGAAAAGTTTTATAAAAAAGCAGATGGCTATCGCAAAGTGTNTTTGTTGAAGCGTTAAGTGGCANGGTTAAAATGTTAATATTAAATCAAACCTGTGAGGTTTTTTAATTAATTCCAGCATGCAGTCATTTAGGTGGTTGCACTTGCAAGGTAGTTTGTCGTTTTTTTCACTACGTGTACTGTACATGCAATTTTAAGAGGGCACTGATGTCGTGTTTGTCGCATATGTACTCTTGTTTGAAATGCCGGTTTTCAGCAAGAAGTTTTTTGCTACAATTTTTGCTGCCTTCCTCTTTGCCAAATCCTTGAAATTGCTTTTAGGCTGTCTAGAATATTTCAGTATGCTATAGTTTTGCCTCCGATGGATTGACACTATCAGACGATGCACTTCAATAGCATGATTTACTGGAACTGAAAAGGTTTTGGATTGTACATCATGCAAATGGGAACTTCTACGTCAATTTGTGCAGGCCAAAGAAATACTGGTATGGGCAACATACATTTAGCAGTGTAACTTTATTTTTGCGCTTGAACAAATGTGAACTAAACATATGTGAACTAAATATTTGGCTTCGATTGAACAAATTTTATATAGGCAACATTTCCGATAGTGTATTGTCTGAAATATTTAATCCATACCCACAAAAATGTTACGTTAATTCGAAGCTCTTTAAGAAAAGAAAGTAACAAATTTGAATTTCTTTGCTGGTTTGACATGCTTGGTTGAAAGGCAGAGGCAGATACTGTCGTATGTCCGGACAGCAATGATGAGATGAAGTTAATGCCTTTCTGCGACATTGAAGCAAATATCTGTATATTGTGTCGTGGCTATAAGATATAGCAAATTGGAGGATCATAAACCTATCAATTCGTTTAGATTAGACGCATTGCGCCTCACGTAGATAACCACTGATGTCCAGAAACAAAAGCAGACTGAAAGTGCTCGTTATGGAAAGATGATTTTCAATACGTAAGTCAAATGTCACGTTTTGCCCAGAAGAGCTTTGTTCAAGTTTAGCGTTGCCAACTTTCTGACCCAAGGCAATGTTACGTCGAAGCTGTAGGTAACTCTCTAAGTAGCTTTTATTTCTTTTTCAATACCATGCCATATTTCTAATGAATGTTTCTCAACTTGATGTTTATTTTGTGAATATGCGGATATTCTTGAAAAACTAAACATTTCAAAAGTTGAATATTTCTCCAAAATCTTCTAAATCATCTAAAATAGTTTATAAGTTTTGATAAGCAGATGGAGCTTACCCACAACCGCATGTATTAAGAAACCTGAATTTCTTGGACTGGAGTGTAAGTAACGCCTTTCTACGGAAAAACAATACGTAATAAAATCAAATAAAACTGAAGGTTTGAATAAACGTTTGTTCAAAATTTTAAACCAGAGTTTCCCAATCCTTTTTTGGCTAGCGCCCCCTTTTCTGACAAGCAAATTTCTATCGCCCCCCTACCATGCCTAGCACACATATTAACACAATTTTTTCGTATTGTAAATTTGGTATGTTTGAAAATGATTAAAACAAGAATGAGCGCAAAGATGCATTTCACTATAAAATTTAATTTAGTAAATTATCTCAGTTAGCAATTGGAAACTGAAAGAGTTAATGATTTGGAAACTGTTAGAGTTCATGACGGGCTCGATTTCGTTTGAACAGCATTGAACTTGGACAAGAAGGTGAAGATTGCTGATTTAGCTTTAATGAGATTAACAATATTCCCCTGCAATTGCAAATTAATTTCACTGAACTTCGTGAATATATCTGTGGACTGTGACAGCCAAGATACTATATCTATGAAACCCTTTGACAGCCACCTTCTGTGTGCAGCAACAGGCGTACAAACTCTCTTCGTCATTATCCGAGTGCACCTGATTGCCTAAACTTAGCAGAACACTTCTAAACCCTTTGGTGTCTTTTGATCAATCAATCCATTAATACTCTGCCACATTTTTACTAAATTTTGAGTTCGCAGCAGTGCAGGATTGAATTTAATCTGCGCATTTAAAAAATATTTGAACTTAGCCGTGACACTTGCAATCGTCCACTGGCTCTACCATCTCTCTGTGCCTGGATTTCCTTGGCGCTGCTCAAGTTAAAGTGCGTTCTGAAACACACTTCTGTTTTCCAGAATCTTTTCGATTCCCTTTAGGTAACTTATTTATTCTTGTTGGCACCTAACACTATCTGTAAAAACTACAAATCGCCTTTCTACTTTCGAATTGAACTCCTACAAGGTTATTATTATATTTGTGATTCTATTTCATCAAACGCTTCTGAAATGCAAAAGTTACAAACTTGCGTATGTTTCACCCACCCTCTCTACACAAAATGTGAAAATGGTTGTGTATTTGCGGAAACGAAGCCACAATCGATTCTCACCACGGCTCTGGAGTGAAGTTAATAATACTTGT
>JGI24021J15306_10004939_pt1 | contig 15679 bp, 8 predicted proteins | sample Ectturendosymbi1_FD_15306 | JGI IMG/M metagenome (IMG submission 15306)
TTCTGCGTATCTGAGGGGTGGGCATATAGAGTTGCCGTCAAAGTTCACGTCATAGAACGTTTATCTCACGCAGTGTCTGCATGTGACAAAGCTTTCGTTGCAGTTAAAGCATTCGAATCAACAGCACTAAATACAAACTCCAGGAAAGTTATTAGATATTGTGACCACAACTTCATCACTACACTCGGTAGTTACAAGTTCCCTGTAGGTGTTTTTCCTTTGAAATTTTCGTGTGAAACCCAGTGACCTCGGCTTTGCTGTCATCTATAGCGATCGCCCAAACTGTGTGTTGATCTGCTTCGACAATGGCTAGCAAACAGCTTCCGGGATGACTGTAGCGCCGCAGCAGCATGATTACACCACAAACCGCATGTTTGTGTTATCGTGAGTTGAACTGAGCGCCGCTTTAGTAAGCCGCAAACCAAGGCCGTGCGCGCGTTGACTTTCAAGAAACTGTTGTCTGTAATCATTGTACGAAGAGTTCAGAAATCGTCAGACATGTACAGTGCTACTCCGTGGTGGTTTGACCGTGCGTCGTTTAGCACTGTTTATTAAAAATGATTAGCGAAGATGAAAATACTCTTAAGTCTAACGTTTATCGGATAGTGCAAGAAAAGGATAAAAATTCAGCTGTAACACCGGCCCAACTGCCAGGAAGTTTTACTTGTAGACACTGGGGCGCCCTGTGGTGCTGGTTGTTTTGTATTATACCAATAGTAAAAAAAAGATGTAAGTTAAGAAAAACCCTCAGGTATTGAAAAACGTTAATGAAAGACCTGAACATGGTGAGGTTAATAAGAAATTTTGAAGTGTTCTGCGGATGTGGTTCACGGTCTTGTGTAACCAGCCTGTACTGATAAAAGCAGTGGATGGCAGGCAGATTCCTCGAAAAGGTCAACACCAGCTGTAGTTTGTACTGGTGTTTGTTGTGGCAGATTGGTAGTCATTTGATACTATATTTGTTTTGTAACTAAACTGGAACAAAGCGAAACAACTGAAAGTTAAAGTATGATAACGACCGTTGGTGGAAACCAAAAAACACTTTCGGGACCACTGTCTTGTAAATCTGCCGCTAGATAGTTTAAAAATGTCTTTAGTAATGGAGATGAGAACTAAAAAGCAGTATTGCTGTGCTGTAGTGCTAGCAATCTCAATAACATTATTAGTACCTTTACAGAAATAATTTCTGTTACAGAAGGATTGGTGATTATCTTTTCGTTAAGAAAGTCGGTTTGATAAGTTGCATTCTTGTCTTGTTTGACGCAGGTTGGTGTAATTTAGCGTGCGCGGTTTGTCAAGTTATCGACATGGCGATTTACTTTTATAAAAAGCTTTGGGATGCCGAGATTCACACTTCGTGGGTTTGTTTTGATGGCATTCAACGCCGATACGTTTCGAGCGAGAACCCACCAGTCGAACCGAACACCTCGAAGGTTTGTCTTATTGAAAGTGATGGTACTGCTTATGCTGGTGCTGTAGGACATGGCGCTCTGCGCGATATGCTGTAGATTGGCGTTTGGATCCGGGCATTTTACGTACGCGATAAGCGAGATCATATTAGAAACAAACGCGAATGTCACACTGTGCGTTTCGAAATGCGATTATTAAGGTTGCTGCTCCATCCAACAGCTTACAGACGCTGAATTAATTGTCTGGTGCTGCTTGGGTTGCCTGTCTGGACGCTTCTAGCTTTCACTTATTCTGCTGGACGCGTCTAGCTTTTATTTATTCTGCTGGATCCTTCTAACTTTCAGTTATTCCACAAAGATTGCGCTGCGTCTGTCCAGAGACGATTCAACATACGAACTTTTCAGCTGCGGTCAAAATTGTTAAAACTCTTTGAATGCATTGTTTCAAAAAATAAATCTTGTGTTTTGGTCGTATAAGCTGGTGTGTTTTGGTGAACCACAATTGGTTCGACTACAAACAAGCAATCGCAACAGACTAAACAAGCGAAAGAATTCTAGACGTTGTTACATTTTCAAGAACCGACCCGAATGTTAGTTCGTTGCACCTTGATTTTGACTTCTGCCAGTGACTAGAACCATTTACAACTTATAAGAACTACTCTTCATTTAACGAATTGTAGAGCCTGTATTGATGTTTAGCGGTCCATTACAGTAATAGGCTTATGTCACCCTGTAGAAGAGATAAATAGTTTTACATACTTAGAAATTTGATATTGAGGTGTGGTAGCATTTTGAAGACGTATTTTTGATGATTTAATGACGCTAAGTATTGTAAATAGCCAACCTAACTCATATTCTGTGGCACTGACCGGCTTACGAACGTTTTAACGCTCTTTGTGCGCCTCCGAACGCACGCCACAACTACCCATCATGCATTTGCATTGCACTTGTTTGTGACATTTAGTTAATTAAACTCTCCATCCTGTCTGCCCAACTAATTTCCATTATCCTTCGAACCCAGGTGGTATCAGCCTGGTTTTTGCTGACCTGGCGTCAGTAACTTGTTCGTGCTTCCGGACGTTTGACTGAACGGACTTCAAGCAAGAACAGGGGTGCCAGACTGGCTTTTTTTAGGCGAAATTTCAGAATCTTTGCCTCATCTCAAGTCGGCTGCCCTTAAAATTGTGTTTGGCCGTTTGGCTCTTTCAGGCTTTTATTACGTGGAAATGGGTTTTCATAAAGGAAAATATTGCTGTTCCATTTTTTCGGCAACACATTTGCAAAATGTTTGTAATAAATGCTATATCAGACGCCCGCATTCTCATATTAGTAATATTCGAGGGACGATAGATTCTATATTAAGTTTTTGCGTAATCACTGCAAATGTTTGCACTCACTGCATTGTGTAGTGTGTGCTGTAAGCACTAAACAGTCTCAACGCTCGCAGGCAGCAGGTCTGCGTCTCCGCTGTAGAAATGCGATAATTACGTCGAAGTGGAAGGTCTCTTATGATTCTAATCTTAAGTACAGGCAGGAGTGAATGGGAGAGACTTTCGTGCGGAAAGCTGCCGATGGATCAGTATGCACACTGTGGCACCGTTTTACCCAAAATGTGTAATTTCACAAACCATGAAGTATGGGAAGATCAGTGCTCCAGTACAATGCCAAGCAAGATGTAATCGTAATTTCGAAGAATTTTTTTGACATTCTTGTGATGTGTATGTTATTTTGTGACAAAGGAATGACAATACCACAAAAAAAGTTTGACTTTTTTCTGTCCTTTAAACGGTCGGTTTGGACTTTTTTGGCCTCTTTTTAGCATTGTTTGGCTTTTTATTGAAATTTTCATTTGGCAACCCTGAGCAAGAAGCAACACAGCCTTGCAGCAACCAGTGTTGTTGGCAACGAACGTCCACCAGAAAACAGGCGTTAACATGTTCACCACCGCTTCCCCAAATCCCCGCAACAGCTGTCCAACGTCCAACGACAATCGTGCTGGTGTAGCCAGCCGCCATTACCTTAATTTATGTCTGTCATGTATCGATCCCGATTGCTTCAGCATGGTCTCCAAGCTACGGCCCGCAAAGCTATTTCATTCGGCCGCAAAGACATTTTGTCAATAATAAAAAATTATATTCCCGAAAATTTGTTGTTTTGGCAGAATGCACTATATCCCTAAACAATCACAGTGCGTAGGATGGCCGGACCAAGGGTGTACGGAGTCTGAAATTTTTGACTCCGACTCCACTCTTGCTTTGGCTGAATATACTCCGAAACATTTAATTTTGCACTCTACTCCTGCTTAAATTCAAAATTGAATGCTACAAACTTAAATTGGCAGTGTCTAAACGTATCTGGTTTTCGCTTTTAAAAGACTGAAAAACCGTATCAAACGAAATTGCAGACCTCTGTAAAGTATGTGACCTTTTCTTTACATGCCAGTTGCTTCTCAGAGTAAAGGATTAAATTGTTTATTAATTTTTTGTAACCCAATGCCCCAACCTTAAATCCTAACCGTTAACCTCAACCGTACACCCCCGGGAGTAATATGCGGTTTTACCCCCGGGAGTAATATGCGGTTCTTCTGGGGGTAACGCGAAGACAAAACCACAATGTTTTTCTTTATTTTGAGCGATCACTGGAAAAGACAGTTTCGACAGGAAATGCGAAAAGTTTTTATTGAGGGTAATAAGACATAATCGCTACCTTGATTTGGATAATGGTTCGAAAAAGTTTGGGAACCACTGCCTTAGACACTAACACTCTACCCAAAATGCTAACCCTAACCTTAAACACTAACCCTAAACCTAACCCAAAGCTTAAATGTAAACCCTTGTCTGCTTTTCGAAATGTACATCAAGGGGTCGAAATATTTTGACATACAATCTTGTGTAAGAACATCAGAAGAAAAATCCAATACAAAAGAAGTGACTTGAACTGACAAACACTAGCACTACAACTCTAGTATAGTCACATCCCATTCGACCACGTTGACACATTAGTGATGATTTCTCCAACTCAGTTTTATATCTGGCAGAAAACCGGATGCGGGATACGGTTTTTTTTGTGCTGCAAAACGGAAAACTGGATACGGTTGTTTATACATTACCTAAACTCTTTACGTGTGCTAAATTGTATAGGTCAATAGATTTTCAACGTCATGAAGACTCCGGCCGGAGTCCACTCCGGCTCCTGTATACCACTGGTCCTGCCCTCGAACTGTTGTACAATAGCTTATATGTGGCCCTCGGACAAACAGTCTGGTAAATGCAGCGCACTCGTGTTTTATGGAGTGACGTTTCCATTAATTGCGACCATAGCCCCTCGAGAACTCATACGAACTCTGATAAGAAAAATTTATCCTGGTTTGCGGTTTCAATTTTTCGGAGGGCAGTCACAGCTGAAGGCATTTTGCGCTTTGCAATCACCAGCATCTGCTCATGAAACTTGTTCTTGCAATCATAAATCCACATTGGTGTGTCTCTACTGTATAGTTTCCGAAATTAAAGAAAATGAGACCAGCAAATATATCCCATGGCGGAAAACATGCACAGCATTAAAAAAACACACTGTAAAATGCAAAAAAAATACATACAATAATACAGTAAACCTCGGTTAATCCGGATCTTCGCCGAAACCGGATAAAAGTGGTGGTACGAATGATTTCTTACGTTTTTCGTTAATAAAAATCTTCGGTTTATCCGGATTTTTTAATCCAGTTAAGTAAGTGCACTGACTGGTCTCTTGGTAAGATTCGGCAGCTTTCAGGCGTAACACATGCGTGCCCACGATCAACAACGAACGTTTAGGATTATGATAACAGCGACCGCAACTGCATGCAACATTCGTCTAATCGTAGAGTCGATTATTGCGTCATAAACGGGCGTAACATATCACGCTGAATATATAACGCTGAAGGCACGCCGCCGCACCGGGTTTCAGTCTATTGATTAGTGTTCAGTGTGCGTGTGAAATGTAGAGCATTATCCTTGAGTGTATTGTACTCGGTAAGATGTTTGGAGGGCATTAGCTTCCAAATAGAGTGACTGCTTAAACCACTCACAAAAATCTCTGCGTCACTCCAAAATCCCAGATTTTCGCAGCCTAGTAATGTAAAATTATGAACTTACGATTGTTCATAACTGCCTGGATATGGCGGTTACTAGTCTGACGTACCTTTGTAACTACATCAATAAATTCGTTTTGCTTCTGCGAAAATATGCTGTTGTCTTGTGTCGTAAATGTGTTCAATTTAAACGATTTTCACCGATATCTCAGTGCCGAAATGACGTCGGGCTAGAAAAGAAACATCTTCGGTTAATCCGGATCTTCGCCTAAACTGGATAAAATCGTCGGTCAAATCGAATCCGGATTAACCGAGGCTTACTGTACATGTTTCGTTCGTGCCGCGCAGAAGCGGCTCGTCTTGATCGCCCCTCCCCCTGAAATTTGACCCGGCAGTTTTGCTCTAACTTGTACTTGCTCACCGACTAAGAAAACAAGCATTTTAACTGTCTCCGATAAGGTACGATTCGAAAAGTGATTTTTCTTGTCGAGTAACCTTTCAAACGATTACATTTCTTTAATGAGATTTTACCATTGGTAGCTAAACACTGCTGTCGATAGAAACGCCATTAATGATTAGATAACCTGTGGTATTTAACTCAGGGATAAACGTTTGTACTATCCCCTGGCCATTTCCACCACGGGCCGCCTCTGGTTTCGCTGTAGACACGCTGACTCTCTAACGGTATTGTGTTAAGCTTCTGTTTTTAATAGTGCAGAATACAGCCGCAAGCAATCGCATAATTTGCATATATCTTCATACTTTGGTGTCACTTTACAGTTACAAGACCTGGCGCGTATAGTTGTTACAAAAGTAGGGGGAACGGCCGAATAGGTCAGGAAAAACGGTGATAGAGTACTTCTATCAAACTGGCAAGCGTTGTCCTGCAGCACATTCTGATTTTCTTCAATGGGATTTCTCGCGTCGTATGAGTCGTTTGCTGACACATCAAATATAAAGTTTCTGCAATCAAAATTCAGGGTAACGGTGACCACGAAACCTTAAGCTTTGGCTTTGAAAAATTCCGAGTAATGTTCCCAGTTGGTCAAAAAAATAAAACATGTAAATAAGAGTCGTCCATGATGACCAAACAAAGGTAAAGAGTCGGTGGTACTAATTTTACAAGTCTTTTTACCCTAACAGAAGGACAGTGCGAGAAAATTCGGTAAAACGCGCGCGCTTGTGCACAAGCGCGCGATTGTGAAGCCCTACTAGCGGAAACGTGGAAAGCGAATCTGCCAGCAGTTCATAAAAAGTGGCCCTTAAATACAGTAAGGTTGTCAAGCATTGATGTAGATCACGCCGTGTGTCGCATTTAAGATCAGATTGTCTGCACTTGGTGTTGAACGATTTTACATGTTCATGTGTGCGGCAGAACCTTTCCGCAAGAGGATAATCGCAAAACCTCAAAGCGAGCCAGGGCAAGGTTTGCTGCAGGGTTATTTAGTTGCTCAGCAGGGCTGCAACCACCTGATATTTTCGGGGTTCGGGGCAAAATGACTTGCTGTTGCACTTAACAAATAAACATGCTTTTGAAAATTTTCTGGGTTGAGCAATTGCCTGTTTGACCCCATGCTGCGGGCCTGTATCTCAGTCATCCGTAGAGTGCATTTCATACCCCGCTTTATTTTCCAAGCCAAAGGGTAACCAATACGCCAGAAATGAGAAATATTTTCCACTTGCCTATCGGTTCCCCACACCTAGTCCGATTGCTTTGCATGGCTGAACAGTTCAGTCTGCCTAACAAAAAACTATTTGGTCCATAACTGCAGCCTGTCGGGGGTCACCACTCCAGGTCAAAATTGACCGGGGAGTAACGATGGCTAAAGAGCATTCGAATCTGCTAAAAACTGCACAACCCTCGAACTGCAGTCCAATCACCGGTTGGAGTGCCCAGAACTAATGCAGTAAAAAATAAAAAATTATTTGATACGTTTTGCGTTAAACATTAAGAATTCCACAAGCTAATTCAGACATACAGCGTGATTAAATACGTTCGAGTTGCCAGAAGCATTAAATTCTTGTAATGACTGTCCGTGAATGTAAATCAACGAAAAGTTATTGGAGGATTGCTGTGGTATTGCTTTTGCAGTTTCACTCTCATGAATGGGCCTCTGGGCTACTCAGAAACTAAGGTGTCGATCTCAAACGTTGTATTTGTACAAGGTGTGAAATAATAAACATTGTTAAAAGCCTGTTACGTCCGACAGTGGACCAAACACAGTCGGTACAATGTATTGCCTGTTAAGGTCTGGTCGTAACGCAAACCGTACTTAACAACAAAGCAATCTGCAAACGTAACGTCTGTGCCCGACAATGCACGCTTGGCTGAAGACCGCGTAACAGCGTATGGTGCTATGCTCAAACCAGGAAACACTTACATGTGATAAAATGATTTAACTTGAAACTCATTAGTTCATAATACTTTAGGCTCGGTGTTGTTGCGCGATTCCCTCCAAGACGTAATTCTTCGCATATCGTTACGAATAAGTGAAGCATGGGAACCTTGCCATGGCTTTGTTTGCCTAACAGGGGCGCCTATATACTTGATCACGTATCAACGCTTACAGCTCGTGATTTTCTCGAACTTACTGAATCCCTGGAGTACCTTCTGACCTTATATTGCCAGATTTTTTGGTCTTAATTGATACCACGAACGTTTTTGAAAAGTCCCGTTTGTGACCTAAGAAGAGAACATTCTTGTGCCAGTTGGTGAAAACGGCATGAAATAATACTTGATGCAAAATCTTTGAGGCTATGTGTGTCCTGTGCAGTGCGAAAAACACTAACTGCCGAGCTACAAAAACAAGCAAAGGTTACTGCTTTCCTGAAATTTAGTAGGTAATTGAATGTTTCCGTCATCGTGCAGATGACTGGCTTCCACAACATTATCGTAATTTTTGCGAATCCGTGCAGTTAAGCCAAAACAAATACTTTTTCAAAGTAATTAGTTGGACTTTCTGAAACAGATTTTGATTTGGCTTCACAAGATCATGGGCGTCGGGGAAGAGCTTTTCGAGGACCAACATAGGATTTCTCTTGGGGTAGCCAAAAAGTCTTCTCAAGCGGAGAAAAAGTGGTGAAATTTCATTTTACCCAATGGAAACTTAGAAAACAACCTGTTCTTGCCAAAAATGTAATAGAAAAAGGTCAATTTTCAAACTCCAGGGGGCCTTGAACACCCTGCCCCCTTCCGACGCCCATGAATAAAATAAATTGCAACACCAACTCGTTTACAGTCGAAATGAGTCGTTACCAACCGTTTTAGTGTCATGGACCCATTTGTCGATTTGGCTGAAAGCTGTTCACCCCTTCACATACAAGTGGTCTTTATTATAAAAAGCCTATCATCCACTTGGGAGCCAAAAATCATGAATGTTCTCTTGAACTTATCATGTTAAAAATTGATATTGTTGCATAGCAATCGAATACAATGCACAACGATTGCAGTTGTGTTCGAAAAGCGTTGCTAAGGGCCGGATAATTTCAACTTGCATACTTTTGATTAAAGTCAGTAAACTCGTGGTGGTTCACACGAGCCAGATCTAGTCTTGCCCGGTTGCCTGGATTAGAGTTGCGCTCGATTCGTTGTCTTTTGCAAGCTAGACCACGACAGCGGGTCGTTTGCTATTTCACTAGTTTGCTTTCATTTCATACAAAGGTCATTGACTCCTGAAAATTAGTTTGCGGACCCCTGGGGATCCATGGGGACCCCTGTTGGGAACCACAGGTCTAAATCAAAGCTGCTGGTGAGCTGCTGGGCGCAGGGTTCTTCAACGTGATTCGAACGTGAAGTGATAACTGAATCTATTCTGTTGTAAGCCACGGCGTACATTTTTCCATGTGGATTGACAGTGTAACAAGCTTCTGACGTTTTTTCTTCCCTTTGCTACACCATACCGCAATAACTCATTTTCGCATATCTAGGCATTTTGCGGCGTGGTGGATCGACTGTGCTTACACGTGCGCACTGCCGGCATGCAACAACGCCAATACAGTGCTCATGTGTTCTTCGTCGCGGAGTCCATTGTGATAAGAGCTGAAGATCGCAACAAATCACAATTGAATAAATATTGTACAATTTGCCGCATTCTTTGTTTCCCAATCTGCAGGAAGCCCATGCAACGGAAACGTCTGTGACAAATGGTGGATGCAATGCAGAAAGTCGCCATAGCAAGAATGCAAAGGAAATGGTTTTTCTGTACAAGCATGGCAACGTTAAAAAGTAAGTTTATATGAATAATTTAGATTTTATTTGTTTTACTGTTGACATACTTCATTCATCAATAAACCTACAGCACGAGAGAATCAGAAGTGAACATCAAACTTGCTAAGATTAAGTAAATTTGAACACAAGTCTCTGGATAAAAGTACGTGCAGACTTTTGCAAAATGTCAGGTGAGAATCTTTTATATACAGTATCTAAGAATCGTGTTTAGAAATCCAATAATATCCCGTCATTTTACAAAAACATCCCAATCCCCCGCACCTGCAAATATTTGTAATCTTTCAACAGTTATCTGCATATCCTTGCGTATGGGAAATAGCGCATTTTACTAAGCATATTGTTAATTTCCGCTGTTTGCAAATTGTCCCATAATCATAAAAACATGCCTGGGAAGAAACGCTTTTGCAAGCAAGCATAAGCCCTAGAGCAGGGATTCCCAACCTGGGGTACATGTACCCTAAGGGTTACATTTGCCTATCTGAAGGGTACATTTATTGTGCAACCGCAGCAAATTGCCTTTGAGAGACAAAAACAGTCTCAAGCTCTTAGAGATTACAGTATATTTTTGTTATTTTACTTAGCGTTTTGTCATAGGAAGTTTCAGGGGTACACGCTCATCTGTCGACATCCTGAAGAGGTGCATGATGAGCAAAAGGCGGGAGCCCCTGTCCTAGACATAATAAACGGCACACTATATCTTATTTTTTGCAACTTAGTAATCTTCATCTGTTTCGAATATGCTCGCTGTTGATACGAAAAGGGGAATAAAACTAAATGTACTGTAGTGCTCCTTCAATATTTTATTAGGTTAGCTCCTGTTTCGCATGTGGAAGCACACTCGTCCGAATATTTTATTCGGTTAGCTCCTGTTCCGCATGTGGAAGCACACTCGTCCGTAGGCGTAAAACACCGAGAAAAAAGTTATGTTTCAGCGTTTTTCTTATGTTGATTCTAGTTCAGTCTCCAGTGTTTTGCGGCTATTAAGATTTTCAGATACAAAAAAGTATTTGGCAGTTTTGGATGGACTGCAAGTGAACGATAGACAAGCGGGTATTCATTAATTCAGCTTAGAGACGTGCACTTCTGCGCTATGTAATGTGAACTCCTCGTTTCAGAGAGCTGTCTAAAAACATGCCTTTATTCCCTTCAATACTGGATGATGAGCTTGGCGAAGAAGTCAGAAACGTAACCAGTGAGGTGAACTGCGCTTTTGGTAATAATTGCCAAGAACTGGAAGATTCTGCATCAGCATCAAGACTGAAATTTCGACCTCTGTCAATGGAGCTAAGTCACTGTGAAAACTATGCAGCCGGCTCAACTTACGAGCATGTTCGTTTATCCAAAACGGCAAGCAAAGCTGAAAACGACAGTTTCAATTTGGAGGCTTCGACCTTGTGCAGCAGTAGTTTCGAACTGGTTAACACGAAAAAGTCAGGCAAAAGGCACCGCTGTGAAACATGCGGCAAATACTTCTCGTTTTCTTCAGGTTTGTCGAGGCACAAACACACCCATTCAGTAAATAAGCCTGAGCGAAGTAAGCAAAAAGTACACCTTGCGGTGCCGTCTTCAACTGCGCCAACGAGTCACAGTGCTGTGAAAGCGTACCGCTGCCAACCATGCGGTAAGGTTTTCGCTTCCTGTTCCTATTTAAAGACTCACATGCGTACACACACCGGCATGAAACCTTTTCGCTGCGAACATTGCGGAGCCCGGTCTGCGGATCGTTCGTCTCTCAGAAAACACAAACTGATACACACCGGTGATAGACCGTACTTCTGTCATCGGTGTAAAAAACGCTTCGCCGAGTTGAAGTTGCTTACCCAACATTTGGCCACTCACACTGAAAGAGAGCCCTACACTTGCAAGGAATGTGGAACACGGTTCGCTCAGTATTTGCTTTACAAGAGGCATGTACGCGGTCACATTGGCGAGAAGCCCTTCGGTTGCAACCTGTGTGGAAAATGTTGTGCAAAGGCGAGCGCACTGAAGAAGCACATGCTTACGCACACAAAAAGGAGATGGTTCTGTCGGCGATAAACTGTTAACAGCATTTTACCAGTTGTGTTGTTCAGAACGGTACTGCAGTTCACGTGGGTGCAGACTTCAGCGTCACAGTTTCCTGAAGCCTGAATGGGTGCATTGTTATTCCGAAAAAAATGCAATTAAACCAGTTGGTATTATTTATTTTTTTCCAGTTGATGGACAGGTTTGCTTATCCAGAGATCCCGTTGGCCGTAGTATTATTTTAAGGAGGTGCTGCACATAAGGAATATATTCGGAAGGGTGTCCGTTCGAAACAGGCCTGTTCATAACAGGCCACGTTCGCAACAGACCAAAACAGCAGTATCACGGCAGTATGCTATCGATAATTTCGCAACGTAAATGTCGTAACGATTTAAAACACAAAAGCAGCTTCGTATTTCGCCGAAAAAACTTTCTGCTTAATGTTTTAGAGCAGGTAACTTCAATATTGTAATGAAAACGTCAACACCCTGATGGATATCATAATGCCACAGACACTTTACTCAGAACGGTTGTAAAATTATGAAGTGCTTTGACTGAGCGATTTCTCAACAAATGAACAACAACGTAGCAGCGAGACTTGCCTCTACACGGTAGCTTTGTTTCTGGTGAAAACGTGTGAGAACAATACAAAACCGCGACAGACGCGTACACAAGTCTGATATGCGGTTTGTGAAACGACGTTTGTTGACTTTTATATCACGAAACCACGATAACAAACGTTTGTAGTAGTCGCAGGCAATCTCGCAAAGTCTGCGTATTTCCATCGCATGCTTTGTATTTGGTTTTAAACGTTAGCGATATGCTTACAGTGAACATCCGACAAATTGAAGGCTACAAATCAGCTTTCAGCTTTGGTACCAAACCTATCCTTGTCCTGCAGGGTCAAGGCTACTGTTCTGACATACTGCTGCGATTGCAGAGCAACTGTACTGTATTTTCACTGATCCAAAAATTAAGAAATCTTGGGTAGTGTAGCTTGGGGTAGCAAGGATGAATGCCCACATGCGTTGTGATAGTGTTGCTGACCCCTGAGGCTTCCGGCCTGTACATTAAAACCACTTTTTAGTTGAATGGTTGATTGCGTTGTCAACGCTATTGGTCGTAAAACGCTTAATATATTTTGTAACCAGCCGCTCATTAGAAAGGTTTCTTGCATTATTTTTTTGTTTTATGAAACAAAGCCGTACTTTTGCGGCCGCAAGTCAAATATATTTTCACACGAACAGGGCAAGAGCAGGTTGCCTCACGAAATGTTGTGACTGATCAGAAATTTCCCTTTTTGATCAATTCACAGAACAAAATTAAAGTGATTGCTAAAAGTGAATGTATGGATATTCAAAGGTAAACTTAACTGAAAGGAAGAGTTACAGCAAAGGTCTTTTGTGCCCGACTGCGCACCTGAGGGGCACGTAGCTTCGCGTCGCAGAAAATTCGATAAGTGCAGTGTCATGTTTGCAAAGCTGTATATGATTTGCATGCGTCGGCATACTGGCTTGAGATGATTAGTTTGCGCTAAAGGACAGACCTTTCCTTGCTCATCCAATAAATAAAAACCACGCAATTTATCTATAATTGCGTAATGTATAACAGCTGGTTACGATAATCTGAAGATTTCAGGATTAAGGGTACGTGCAGTTGCGTGAAATTGATTTTCGTAAAAAACAAATTGTCGCCAGTGCGAGGAAGGTCTCGTTCTGACCAGCCACAATAATTACAACCCAAGGACAATCTAGCATTATGTCTGTTGAAGTGATCAGCAGTGCTGAAGCAATATACGAATACACTTAAGTATTAGCTTCATCGCCCAATCTAGTGGCTCTAAACCAAAGGGCACGCATCTCCAGGAAGGTGTCGAAAATTTCCGCGGAGGTGAGAGCCTTTATGCACTCAGCAACATGGCAAGTTTTTGAATGGGAAAGTGTTCCGTCCAATTGACTTACGGTCAGAGGGTTTGAAACAAAGGAACATTTTTAAGGGAAGCGTGGAAGATAAGGGTTAAGAACCACTGGCCTAATCAGTTGTGATATCTTCAAAAGCGCCAGGCGTGCCATGCGTTTTGCAATTCGTTTGATTAGCTTCCTCCTTTTCGCGCGGTGTTTTCGTGCGGTATAAGCTGCTTTCCGCCTGGATGCGAAGCGAATGGTGTTCTGTTGAAAAGAGAAGATCCAGCAGCATTTCTGCGTTGGAATAGTGCTGTGTAAACGCATTTTCAACACTTTGTCAATGCGATGTTCCTGCAAGGACCCGCCCAGTGTTGCGATTGCAAACCTATACAAATGTGAAAAGTAACTTGGATTTACAAGGATACTGCTTATGCTTTATGTATATTTGTAATAGAAACGGATTGAAACTGTGCGAAGACATTTACCTGCTCTGTCGAACAGTGTGCGAAAACAGAACATGTCCGTAGTCCTTTGAAATGATATTTTGCTTTTTCTTTCTGCATGCGCCCTTTCTAGTTACAGGCTCCGTGTTCAATCGGAGGAATTCTTACTGACAATGAAGTTGTGTTTTGAAACGCTCATCTTTCAATCGTCTAATTTTCACTCTGTGTCAAAAAAATCGTGTTCACGCAATTTGTGAGTCTTAACGTTTTTCTAAAGAACGTTTTTTTTAAATGTTGTTGATTATGTCATTCAAATAAACGTACGGCGCGTGTTTTGTGTTGCTACTAACCGAAAACAATATCTTTGCAAGATCTCATATTTTTCCACTCGTGGATGCAAAAAACGAAAAACGATGTAGCATATTGAAGAGCTCTGCACAGGGTCATAGCAAAGAGACTTAAAGCATGAGGCCACTTCGCCTAAATTTTGAACGGCATTCGATCAAAATGAAATATGTCATGAGCGCGCAAAACCATTTTATTTTTCGAATAAGGAAATCTCTTCCCGAATTTTTTTCTGGCAACACGGCTGTATCTACCCCTGGATTGCTATCGTGGGTCGAAGACCCGAGTCAAATGCGGTGACAACGTGAAACCTACGTAAGCACGCGTCGGAGCGCTTTCCACGCTTCAGTAGCTTTATTGTGTGACTTGTTGATATGTGAGCGTGCAGTCGCTCTCGCTCTTTTCGATTTTGCAGTGTAGGGGAAAGGTTGTGATTTCGGGTCACGCTGATCCGACGTTATGGTTAGTGTGAGTGACCTTACGCTGTATTGACCATCAAGCGCCAGGTGGCTGTAAAGAGCTGAAACTCAACGAATCTCACTCAACGCATGCTTCTACGGTCTTGTTGGTAGTATACAAATAGAAGTCCTTAACGCCCATAATTTTTTTAAAAAATAATTCAGTCGTATAGGAAATCTTCGCTATATTGGTCTACTTACCTTTTCATCAAAAATCGTATGACATTGGAGTACAAAGTAACTTTGTTAGTGCTCAAACTGCTCAATGAGAGTTACATTTTCAGTGTAGTTTTTGTGATAAACTGCAGTTGAAGGAAAGTATAGTTTTTTATTTTTGATAACCGGGTCTAGCACACCCGACGATATCATTAACGTGATAAAAATTGAACGATAGCAATCAAGGGCTACTAAAGTCCAAATGCTACTGTCTCACTCAAGAACCACAAGTGATTCTACTCGTATGCCACAAGACCAACTCGTTATGCCGATGTCCGACATGTGAAATGTAGGGTTGCCAATTTAGCGGATTTTAATCCGATCTCGCTGCAAAGTAATTGTTCTGGCTGTCGAAATCCGCTAGCTTCTAGCAGATATTGGTCTAGCAGCCTATACAATTGGTCTTATTAAAGCGGATTCTCGCGGAATTGTGCAATTTTATTAGCTTGGCAGGTCTGTTTAGACTCGAAATTATAGTGGATTTACCTTTTCGCATTACGACTTACCGTTTCCTACTCGCTATTGTATTCCGTACGTGAGGTCTGGTTTGTATCAACTTGTCATTTGCGTCAAGGGAATTCGTGTGTGCGCGCTCCACTGCGTTTG
>JGI24021J15306_10004940_pt1 | contig 15679 bp, 12 predicted proteins | sample Ectturendosymbi1_FD_15306 | JGI IMG/M metagenome (IMG submission 15306)
AGAAAATTATATAGCAGTGTCAAAGATTTTAGCACCTTTAAAAACTAATGAATGAAGAAACATGAAGTGTCCATATCTCCTTGGAAGTCAAAGGCATTAGGAAACTGATTTTTGTTAAACTATGGTTTGGTACTAATATAATACATTGTTTGTGGAATTGTTGTCATACATAATCTGCTGAGCCATAATTTATTCATTTTGTAATCTCAGTGAAAGAGTTTATGTAGGTTGTTTTGAGTTCCTTTGTGTGCTTTAGCTTGTCAGGGTTTTATTTCATGAAACTTGATAAAACCAAAAGAAATGCAAATTGTTGTTTATTGTAGTATCATAGTGACTTGTTTCATCTGTAATTAGTACTATGTAGGGAAAATTTTCATAAATCAATATTAAGCTACACAATCAAGTTGCTTCTCTATAATATTAGAAATTAATCATTTTTTTTCCTTTTCAAAAGTGTTAATACATATAAAGGTAGTACGAATCTTGAAACTTCCCATTAAAACTTGCTAGATTTCTATCGACGCTGTTTGTTCTAGTGGCAACCATGGAAAATGACATTGCTCTTGAAAAGAGAAAGGCATGGGATTTTGAGATAATGCTTTCATCTTTTCATGAATGGTTACTGCATGCAGATTATTCTTGTGCAAGAGAACTTCTTATCTCTCTCCTAAAACGGTATGAAACCAGGTTTTGTTTATAAAACAACAGCTTCTCATGTGTTTTCTTAAACAGTAAAACTTAGCCGATTGTGACATATCGGAATAAATATTAAGTGTAAGTGTATCTTTGACCAAAAGCCTTAATTGTTTTTTAATATTTGAGTAAGAGCTAATGCTGTCTACTCAGTAGGCAAAATATACTCTGTAGCCATGATAGTGCATGATTGATTGCTGTCAAAATATTTCGTAAGGTAGATGATACTGTTGTTTATGAGCCAATTTGCTTTTGTGGAATAGCTTCATAGCTCTGCAAGGCTTGTGTTTAGGTGTGAATGCAATGAAGTGGACAAGGATAAAAATAATTGACTTTTGTCATAGTTTACCCAAGGCAAAAATGTTTAAATTGAATTAATTCAATCATTTGGTGTTCAGCTAATCATTACTGCTTTTCATGTATGCTTAACACAGTGAAATAAAAATTCTCTACCGATACAGGTATGCAATACATTGCCATACGCTTAACGTTTGATTTGAAATACCAAGAAATGTATTTTTTTCAATTGAAACCTGATAGGCAGCAAAAGCTTTTGTTTAAGTATTTAGCCATAGGAGATTGTATGTTATGTAAATACAATCTTTTCTTGACAACCTTTCCTAAAAATCAACTCTGTATAGTGTTTGTGGTGGAACATGAAATTCAAGTCATCTTGTGCAGGTTTAAGAATTAAGCATATATTAAGATGTGGTTTCTAAAATGATTTTATAATTCACATTTAGTGTTTGCAGATATTTGCAGTAGTGTATGCTATATATACTGACTACACATAACCAACTCTCTTATTCAAGTACATGCTTTGTCCAAAATGTGAAAATGACAAGTTCCAAATGTACCTGGTTTTTGTTTGCAGAGTAGATGACATGCGCCTCATGGAAAAGTTGCTTCATATTGTATCAGCAACCAAACAAGAAGATTTTGTAACTTCCTTTTCACAAGCTAAGTCAAGCCTGAATGGGTACAGCCATGCCGGTGATACCATACCAAATTTAATTTTGAAAAGTAAGTACAGACATAGTTTAATATGTCACTGCACAACTTGCACGAAGGTACAAAGTGAGTATTTCAAAACATTTTATGTTTCTTGCTTTGAAAACATCATGTAGAACAGGGGTGTGCAACTCCTGGCCTGCGGGCCAAAAGTATCCCAGGAGCTGAAGTTTTGTGGCCTGTGGAAAGGTCCAGATTTTAAAAGGGTGATACCAATCTTCTAAGGGTGGCCAGTGAATTAATTGTCTACCCTGCAGAGTATGACACATGCAGCTGTGACCTGTGGAACAACCATGTAGCTGTGGCCCGTGCAACAATCGGTTATGTGCATATGGCCTGGCAATGTTGCATGGTGTACATCCCTGATGTAGAACATTATGTATTATCTAGCTGTTAAAGTAGATAGGTGTAAAAAATAAACCGTTTGAAAAAACTTTGTTAGATTTCATTTTATAAACAATTTGCATGCTTTTGTTAAACAATGAGCATCTTCATCCTAATTTTATGCCTGCTCACTTCAGTTGTCTAATGTTTTTTGCAAATCTCCATTTTCTTCCGTTGTGTAATACTTCTGTATGATGATCATAGTTAAGTGGTGCCTTGTTTCAGTGATTGTTTCTCCTTAGTATTGCAGTGTTGCCTGATCTTACCAACTAACCCCTACCCTGTGGTGCATTGTGTATAAGCATGTCTTTGGTGCAACCTCTCCGTTGGTGTTGCATTGAATGTGCGATTCACCATGAACGGGATGTGCACGAAGAACAACACAAATATACATGTGGCACAAACAAGCAATAACAGAGTGATTGCGGCGCATGATCTTTATTGTTGCTTGCTGCCACAGTGTGAAGCTTTGTGCACTTGCCGCTCGGGCTTTCCAATCACAACATCTTCACCTTGTGTTCTTTCAAATAATATGATATGGGCCTCGTGTGTGAAGCAAACATGTAAATAAAATAAAAATTTATGTATCACATTGCTGTTACTATCATTTAATTGCTATTTATGACCTAGAAATTCGACACATGGATTATGTAAAATATAGACTGTATTTTTTATTTTCATACTTTGCATTGTTAATCATACATCACAAACGGTAACCAGTGTAGTTGTTTGGTGAAGAGAGCATAAGTAGAAACGTTTGACTAAGATTTGGTGCATAATCGTTAATTGTTTGTTTGAAAACGTTTGTGCGTTTGTGAAATCTGTTTGCCTTGTATTTACAGATCAGATGTCTATCTTTCTTGCATTTTTTGATTCTATCTCTCAAAAAAATCAACTCATTATCCTGTCATCAATCATCAAAATCCTTCAAAACTCTCAGATATTACACGAAGTTCATAAACTGCTTTTGTTGTTATACTACAAGCAAAAACATTTGGAAAGTTATTCTGACCAAGGTAAATCTTTTTTACACTTGTAGCATTGTAGTTCACTGTAGACCTGAATGCAAAAAATAGCAAAAAATTGCTATCTCAACACGCCCCTGTAAAGCAGTGCTGAATGTAGTAATATCTTGCATGAACAATTGCATACACACAGGAGGTGTGATGTTTGACAGTGTTGAGACCTCTGGCTTTGAGAGGCCTACTTGGTTCAAATTTTATGACCAAGTCTTAGTTGAAAACATTCAAAAGAGGCTCAACGCAGAGACCCAAATCTTCAATGTCAAAACTCAGGACCATAAATGAGTGGTTTTTTTGGCTGAAAGTTGATGTTTGTCTGCACTACTAGCATTTCAGAACAGTGTTCGTGACGACAATGTTGGTGTAAAGTTCAACTTCAAAAGGATAAGTCTCTGCTGACTGCTATGACTTTTGAAAGCACACAACCTACTCTCGATGCAATACCTAGTACGGTACATTTGTACTAGAGTTTATCCAAAGCTTCGCAGAAACAATTGCGAGAAACGATCCACAATGATCACTTAACAGAGTTGCAGAGGGTCAAATTGCACTTGCAAGAGCACGGTGCAATATCGAGGCGGGTCTAGAAAGAAGGTTGTTGTGTTTTACAAACATTCATGGCACCAGGGAATTCCACGCTAATTCACCTGTGTAGATGCAACAACAATGATAGTTATCCCTGGTAACCACATAGATGCAGTGCCGGATTAACAATAGTAGCAATTGCTACAGGCCCCGCGCTTTTGGGAGCCCTGCGGTCCTTTGTGCTAAATTTCTTCTTTATTATGCAAGGGTGATATTAGAATTTAAGTGCCCGAGACAAACTCTCAGAAAGGTGGCCTATATTTCACACATGCTATACAGAAACTTTATTCGCTGAAAGCAAGTTACATTTTTCATTTTGTCTGGGATTTTGCTCCTGCTTGAAAGTCAATTTCACACTGTTTTAAGTCATTTGATTTTAAATTGTTCTTTAACTACACATTAAAGTTACATATGACTTTCTTCAGAGCTCAAATGTGGCTCTAGAAAGAGTGATTAATGATCTTTTTAACAATACAATGTAAAAACTAAGTGGGAAACTCTCAAAGAGTGGGACCTTACTGGCATCTGTGAAAGACGGGAGCCAGAGGCGACCGCCTCGTTTGCCTCCCCTAATATCCACCCTTGTTTATTTGTATAGAATTTCAGTCCAAGAAGTCATTATTTTGCTTAATTTGTCATAAGCAATTAAACGAATGTTTTCAATTCAATGCTTTTACAGTAGATTACTGTGATTTGAAAATTAAAGCATTTTACAGTTATTTGCAACATTATGGTACCACCTAAGTAATGCGAAGTAATTGCAGTAATTTGAAGATATTGCCTGATTTTATTGTTATGAATGGCATTAAAAAATATTATTACATCACATTGACCTGTTCTATAAATTGCGTTACCTTTTTGGTACTTTCGATTCAAAATTAATTTGCCAGTGGTGCCAAACCTGGGGTTTTGCCCCCAGATCTGGGGCTTTCATTACCTTTCTGGGTATCTGGGTTTTTCATCAGGAGATCTGGTGTTTTTAGGAATTAACAACGTATAGCGGTGACTTAAGATAGGGTATGATCAATTTATTTCTAGCCTCATCTTTCTTTATCTTGTTTTAACAAGTTATATTAGTCTTCAGCATAACTGATAAACAAGCTACTGACACCGTATAAGTTGAAAATATTTGTAAAGCGCAGTGAGTTCAAGTGACAGAGATACTAATGAAGCAAGCCTAAAGAAAAATATTAAGTGGCACGAACGTACAGCAATTTCAAGGAGGAGTGGTTGAAATATCCAAATCTCAAAGGTTAGGGAGTAAAGATTTAATTATTGTAAATTCTGTCAGATCACCTTCAGAAATGCAAACAGGTCCATGTTACTGCGATAGGCCTATAATAATTCCGGAGACAGCAAAGTTACAGTATATATTCACTAGGACGTTTTGCAACTTTAAGATGCTCAGGCATGGTAGATATTAGAAAGATTGCCCTACTTTCATGTCTACGTAGGATTTTCTGCTCAAATCTGCTTTTTTTGGTGAATCTATACTTTTTTTTCAAGAAATCTCATTGGTAGCCCTGGATTTGGAATCTATTCATTAAACATTGTGTAGTGTACCTGGAGTCTTTTTTTAACAAATGTGGCAAATATGATTTGCGCACTTATTTAACACTCATGATGACCAACAGCAGTGGAGAATGGTCATTTTCTAAACTTAAAACAAGCTGAACAGCCTGATACCAAAGAGTATAGAGCATGAATGTCTATGTGGAATAGACGCTACCAGTATCATAAACAAATTGGTTATGACAAAATCTAGAAAATGCGATCTTACGCATTAGGTATCATCTTTTCACAATCGACCTCGAAACTTACTGAGACTAACACTATCGAGATATAGCAATGATCAAATTTGTTCATGAGTCTGTAAGCATTAATTACTGCCTTAAATTACTGCCAGAACAGGTTACAAAACATGTCTGTGAACCCAGGGCCGGCCTTAAGCCGATGCAGGTGCATTGGGCCCCGCGCCATGGTGTTTGGGTAGATTGTTCATTTGTGCCAAATACACCTTGCACTTCAGAATTCAGTAGAAACGCCATTGAAATTTCATTGTTAACAAAGAACGCTCTCGTCAGAACTAGAAAATTTTGAAATTTCATTGTTAACAAAGAACGCTCTCGTCAGAACTAGAAAATTTGCTCTTGAACGTTAGCAAACGTGCTCAATTCTAGTGTTAGTGCTTTACTGTATATCTGCGCTCTACCACGATCGTAACACGGTTGACTGAACACATGACGTCATGAAATCACTGCTCAGAGGGGCCCCGCGCCTAAGTCTTGCATTGGGCCCCGCGCCCAGGTCTTGCACTGGGCCCCGCATCTGCTAGGGCCGGCCCTGTGTGAACCTATGCCAAGCTTCAAGACTCCATGACTCAAGTATAGCCAATGTCAACCATTTTTTCTTTTTATAGGTGATTCTAGTTCGTCGTCCAGTGCTTTCCAATCACCTTTTGTATCATACCACAAAGGTCAACTCAAACGAAATGAAAATGCAACTCAGATAAGGTTTCATAAGTCTGTTTTAGTTTTTCAGTGTATGCAGCATTTGATATAATGTCAAACACTGCATGCAAACTGTGCATGTTTCATAAGAAAACGTAAACAATGTTGTTTAACTTGCAACAAATTGAATGTAGCGCTCAGTTCTTGATCCACTCCAACAGCCTATATCAAAATTTAGACCTGAAACAACACCCAGCCTGGTTGAAAAATATAAAAATTGGATATAATTACTGGTATTTTTGTTAATGGCAATTGGCGGCAGGTCAAAGCCCGAATTTTGCTTCTTGGCAGCTGGGGTGAACACTTTTGCCCAAGGAGCGCTACGGCTATTCACTCTGTGGGCGTGGAACGTGAAACGAACACCCAACATTCCAATTGATAGACGGACACTTTACCACTGAGCTATTGCCGCCCCATACAATTATATTTTTTATTTTTTTCTCACTAGTACTTATATTTATTTTTATAATTATATATTTTATTTTGCTCAGTAGTACTTTTACTTATTTTTATAATTATGTACTTCTTTTTTCAGTGGTACAGGACGTGAATATAAGTTTTTGATAACAAGTCATTCACTGAATCTGACTAAATTTAGTTTGACTGATGAAAAACTGCCTACCAAGATATTTAATTTGCACCAGGAATATTTAATTGTCATTAGTAATTCGGAGAATAATAAGCTCTGGTGTAATTCAACTTTTTAGGCATGGCTGTATGGCAAAACTATTTAATGTGTGCTAACCTTCTTCCATCTTTTTTAGCAGTGCATCAAGCAACGACTCTGTGAACCAAGTTGACAGTAGTCTGTTTTTAAAAACTACAAGCAAGAGTCAAGCTGCAAAACTTCCAGTTCATCTCATCAAAAAAATTCTTGGTGAGACTTCTGTTTTATGTATGGCTTTGCTTGTTTGCTTGTTTGCGCGCTCATTTACCCTTGATTAGTATTGAGAATGATGTAGGTGAGCTTCAACACGTGCATTTCTGATCTGGATTTTTTTACATTAAGACGTAGCTGTAAGAATTTTTATTTGGGGCATACATGTAAACAAACCACAAGTGAATATATCTGTTTTTTTCTGCTGATACCAAGACGAATATAAGGGTTTTGCCAATTTGAAGTTTGGCTACGGTTTCTGATGCTGATATTGATCATAAATGTCTGCATTGGGTCCAAGGACATCTAGAAAATGTTTCTAGAAAAAGTTTCTAGATATCCCTGATTGGATCAAAAAGAATTGCAAACAATTGCATGTCAAAAATTTTAATGTACTCTTTCCATTTCTAAATACATGCGTTCAGCACATTTATCCAAGAGAGCTTAGTTGCAAAAACGCTCGCAGGCAATGACGTTATTTAGCAAAGAATCGAATGAATTTTTTCAAAAAAAGACAACGTTGGGAAGTTTTTGTGGCGTATGTTAGACGAACAAAAAATGATCCAGGCCGGTAACGCATGCTGCAAGATTGCAGTCAGAAAAAAACTTTTAGCGTATTTATTTGTAGCTCTATCCTTTGAGTAAATCAAGCACGCAGTTCAAATGCCCAACTGCCATCCAATTGCAACTTCAACGCCTGTTGGCGAACTGCAACAGCGCACTAATTTTCCGTCAACAAACAATAAAGCGTAAGTACTACGTACCAAAGCGATGTGCATGTTGGTTCCCTTCCACAGCTCAAATATTCATTCCTTGCGTTGTTCCAGTAACAAGACGCCACAAGGGCGACACAGTCGAATCTGATCGCTAATTGATTTGCTAGGAAATCGATTCGCATCAGTGACGCATCTTCAGACCCGTAAATTGCAAGCAAAAGCTTACAGATGAAATGATGAAAAAGACAAGCAAGATTAAGAGAAAGTGCACAGACTACAGTAACAAGCACAGCTAGCCTAGCCCATGAAGCTGCTATCATCAGAGATGGGCGAGCGCGTGCTTGTTACGTTACTGTCAGGGCTCTCACAAATGCAAGTCCAAAAATCCCTAGTACAGTACCAAAAAATCCCTAAAACTGTAGTGGTACAACAGCACATAGGTATAGGAGCAGGCAAATTTTTGGGGGTGCGAAGGATTTTTGCCCGAATTCTCCCAAATTTGCCCGAAAAAAACCATGAAAAGCGACCTCCAAACAAAAGCTGTTCATGTTATTTTGGGCGCCATTTTTGCTGATATTTTCAGGAGCTTGCTCAGATTTTCAGGGCTTTTGTGAAGGTTTTCAGAGATTTTGCTCATATTTCCACGGATTTTGCCCCCGGATTTTCACCAACTCAAAACTCTTGGGGTGTGCACTTGCCCCCCACCTCTCGCACCAGTGGAGCGGGAAAAATCGGAGTGCTATGATAAATGTTAAAAGTAGAACCAAATATGATTTCCAAAATAAACTGAAACAGTTATTTTCATACTTTTCCGAAAATCCCTAAAAAGGGTCGAAAGTTCCAAGTTAAGGACAAAATCCCTAAAAGTGAGAGCACTGGTTACTGTAGAACATCAAAAGATGGGCTAGATGCTAGTACTTGTCTTCGAAATGGTGGAAATATATTCTCAAGTTTCTTGGACAACCGCTGAAAGAGAAAAAACTTGTGTGCTTGTGACTTGTGGGAATCTATTTGGTTTGCATTGCGTTTGCAAATATTGTATGGAACTCCAGAGGTAACATACAATAGAGTAACAGATGTTCACAAAAGACCTACTTCCATATTTGTGTGTTGTGTTGAGGTAACACAAGATAAGATTCCTATACTCCATAACTCTTTTGGTTGTACAGATACCTGATGACAAACGGGTCGCTAGGTTTTTCATTGTTGGTGGGTTAAACAGTAATCCGAGTGTGAAGCATATTTGTAAATGCAATGCAAACCAAATAGATTCCCCCAAGTGTTTTTCCCAAAATCTTTCCAATTTGCAGGTAGTGACTAAAAAATGTCCTCACTGGTTCAAATTACCATATCGCGTCAAAATTCCGCAAATCTTCAAATTTTCAAAAAACTTCACTGATAAATCCCAAATTTACGCCAAAACTCATTCTTTATACTAAAGCATTATCCGTCAAAAACAGGACACCAGTTGCAAAAATGAAGGCTGGTGGTGCTTGCTTAACGATGGTGGTTGTTTTGGAAATGCGAAGCGGCGTTTTTGGTTTTATTCGACGGAAATTTGTGTTGCTCACTCTTTCTATCTGTATGCACGCAGGGTTATTTCTCTTACGTGCAGTGGGGCTGTGAAGGTATAAACTTCTGTAATTTCTTTGATTTTTAATCGTATAGTAATTGTATTGGCTTGGAGCATGTAGCTCGTCTGAAATTTCATTGTACTTTTATCTTCATTTGACTTTTCTCAGTCTTTTAACCGTTACACAAAAATAGCCTTGTACCAATCATCTGATGATAAAGGACAATTCTCCGCGTTTTCGGAATAAATTGGAAAACACAATTCGAATTTTTTGCTGAACAACCATCGCGAATTCAGTGCTGAAACTTATAATATCCACGCATGACATACTTTTTTTGTTGGTGTGGTTCTCGCACAATGGTAACATTGGTCTCGTATAAATGTTGGTTTGCTATCTGCGCTGGGTTTTATCCGAAAGTCATAAAATGATTGATGTTGAATTTTGCTACAGATTTGCATTTTCGAAAAGCATTCAAAGCTGTTTTCCGTCACATTGCCAAACGAACGCATATTTCAGATACGCCTGCAAACTTGAACCTAATAAAGTGTAGAAAATTTTGCAAGAATGATGGACTATGCAAAATCTTTGTTTTTCTGTTTCATATAAGTTTTCACACTTCGTTGCATTTTGACAAAGGACACATTTTTTGCCTTAGCCGATTGTGTGCGTATGTAATCAGTGTGCTTAGGCACACCACATTTGTGGATCAAACATGCCACACTGTGCTTTTCACTGCCAGGGTATGTGGATGAAAGATACCTTTTGCGGATGAGACTAGTGTGCAAGCGTTGGAATTATTTGATAAAACAAATTTTTTTGGAAAGTCTGACGAGGCAATACATGAGTGAAGAAGCCATGATAATGCAGGTGCTGATGCGTGATTTTTTCTACTTTTTCCACATCAGAGTATTTTCGCAGAAGCATTAAGAACATGTATAGTGGAAGTTAATCTAAAGAATAATATCTTATAAGGATCGCCATGGTTACACTTAGCTACTTTTTACAAGTTTTCAAGTATCGCCTGTGCTATCCAAACTACAGTAGCAAACAGCTTTTCTGCATTAAATTATATGTTGCTAATCTCAAGTGGTAATACCCGCAACACATGGTATATACTTAAAATTGACAATTTCTTTGAAACAGGGAGCTTCTGCTAAGCAAGCGCATCCGTCGTATGCCAGCAAAAAGCTAATTGCTGTACCAAGTGAAAATTGGCACAGTCAGTCACAAGGTTGGTGTGTCTTTTGCTGTTTTTGTGTATTAGTGTGTTTTTATAAACAAAACTATGGTAACATGCTGTGAATGACATGTGTTTGTTATTTTTTAGATTACTTTTGTTGTGTTTATTCTGATGGTGTGAGAAGATTCGTAATTGTTATTTAATATCACGTTTGGCGTTGATTATTGAAACCACAGGTCCTGGTGGCACTATAAAGCAGAAGTGTTGATCAGTCTTGGACATTAACTTGTACACTTATACAAATGATCTTTAACGCAATGTTTTTAACTAAAAACGTTTCTAATTTTGATGGATTTAATTTTTCTCAGTGCACCCCTCGTTTTATAATTGGAATCTGATACGTTTTAGCAAACACGTAGATTTATTTGTTTGCTGTTGATTGTTGATTCGTGATAACAGTTACCCTTGCAGATGCTTGTGAGATGCGTGAAGTTGAAGAAAGAAACGTATTTTGTGGAGCCTACAATGTGCTTGTTTTGGATCACGAGTAAGCTGGTGTCATAGCCAAACCGCTGACCGTCGTATATCGACATTGTTTCGTACTGAAAGTATTTTTTGTTTTTTTTTTTTTCAGGAGAGATTCAAAACGGTGTGTTCATTACTCGAATGGGAGTGCCATTGTCACAAGCAATTCAAATCGAGACGTCAATATATTAAGCATCAGCACTGGTAAATTAATATAGGAGTGTGTACCGGGTGAAAAAATGCATGGGTTTTGGTTTGCGTTAAATATGAGTCTTTCAGTTCGGTTAATGCAACCGGTGTATTGTGTAACTAAACTTCGTTCTGCATATTGCTTTCTTTATTATCGTGTAATTTGTCTTTGCAGATGGCTTGAAAATGAAACGCATGCTTTTATACCCGTTGAACAAAATTCATTAGTACGATATGTTCTTACCTTAGTCCTTCTTGGGTGAACACCATTTCGCCTTAACTATAAAAGCGGAATAGTGTCGAATAAATTTCGATCTTCAAGTATGAAGAATGCAAGATTGAATACAACGGAGACGGTTATGGTGCTCAACTGCTTGTGCTCAGAGTTTCGTCCAAACTACAGCCAGAAAACTTGAACTTGAGCTCCCTCTAACGTGCGCATTTGCGCAGTACCGCCAGACTTTTGCCCAGTGCTATCTCATTCTCGCGCGCTTCCAACATTCTAAATTTAATACTGTATATATGCATCGCATAGCTCTTTCAACGCTGGGAACGCATCACTGTTTGTGTGTGTGCATGATTGCGCAGTTGCATGCGTTTAGTGCGCAACAAAACGAACATTTGCTCAGTGTAGAATTTTCTTAGAGGGAACACTGGCTTTATATTCCCATTTTTCACTGCCGTCATGGTTATCTCACTTGCGTGATAAAGGCACATGAACCCCGGACATTGAAGCTTAAGAGTTAATTGAGTCAGTTGAAAAATAAAGGCTTTCGCAACAGTGTGCTGGTTGTCCTCTCTGCCTACATACACATTTACCGTGTTTTCCAGTGATTCTCTACTGTATTTTTTCGGTGAGACATTTCGGTCATTTGTCCCATAATAGTATTAAAACTTGCCGTAACAGTATTCACTAGTTTATATTTGCGGACATTATGACCAAATTGACATAATGTTTTTCGATCATTTCAAAAAAATTCAGGCTATGACCAAAAAATCACCGAAAAATTTTAGGTTCTCTGTCAGTGTCGTATACAGACTTGGCGTTTGGGGAGCAGTCAAAAATGGGGGTATACATTATGAAATGTGAAAAAATATACATTACGAAACGTGAACGTTTTTTAATACATCCGTAGTTATACAATTTCTCAGGAATAATTCAATGCCCAACCGAGACCATTACATTGCTTGACGACTTTATTGATTGACCAGTAGGATACAATACTTGCTATAATTATTTAGTGAAAGGAAAGAGAAAAAAAGTCATCCGTTTTTTCCTGGCTGGAATTACCCTGTTTGTCCTGATTTTATGATTATTTCGCTTCTGCCCAAGAAATGTACAGGCTGGTGGATTCCCCTGTGACATGTCCTTAGAAACAAAGAAAAGGCGCGTTATTTCAAGAGGGCGCCATGGTCGTTTATAGGGGCAGTTGCAACAAGTTGCTTCGAAACTTTGATTTTGGTGACAAATTCCACGTTGCGGTAATTTTGCAATGAAATGACAAAACGGTATGAGAAAAAAGTTGCAAATTTACAGTTTTATATGAAAAATGCTCCAACTTCATTGTAGTATTACAAGGCACCGATCACTTGCGTTCCTTCGACAGAAGTTGTTTTCGTGGTGTTTTAAAAAGTGTTGTCTCATTGGTCGTGGCTACTTACACTTATTTTTCCGTTATGTGGTGGTTTTGGATATTTCAAAGCCTTTCAGCAATGCCACTTTGTAGCAACGTTATTTACTCAGCTGTTCTTAACTGATGCCAGCAGCTCTGGGTCACTTTCTCTTTAGAGAGACCTATGTGGTAAATATGGCTTACACAGCCATATTTACCATATAGGTCGCAGATTGTACGTCTAGGAAGCTCCCGATCTAACATAATGCATACTGGTTGTGGCCTGCCTCAAGGTTTCGTGCTTGGTACATTACTTCTTTTGGCATCAAGTTTCACATTTCGTTACTTGCGCACAATACCATACATGTTTTTTCATAGCTCCTGATACTTCTCATAACCCTGGTACTTCTCACTTCTCATTCTATCTAAGCATCTGAATCAGTTGGAGTTGTGGTCTGATTGGGGCAGTGTACCTTTCAACGCTGCAAAAACACACGTTCTTACTATTTCAACCGAACCACATCTTCACCCTCTATTTCATGTTAGTGGTCAGGTGTTAACCCAAGTTTTTTCCCACAAACATGTGGAATTTATATCCTTTCCGTCTCTGACTTGGTGTTTGCACATTTCAACACTGTATCACAAAGCAATCACAATGACTAATGCATCAAAGAAAATTGAATACTTTTTACCCAAGCATCAACTTCTAATGCGTTTTCGCGCTTATGCTCTTCCCATCCTGGAATATGTTGATCAGTGGTTCTTAACCTTTTTTCTACCACGCCTCCCTCAAGCAATTTTCCTTTGTTTCAAGCCCCCCCTGACTTTAAATATGCTCTAAAAACAAGTGTATTTATTGGTAAAATTCATTGATCAAACTTTCCATGTTGCAGGGCGGGTTCGCTCCTCCTTGGAAATTTATCGACGCCTCCGCCCCGGTTAAGAACCACTGATGTAGATATTGTTCATTATAACTGTTCTGTTGCTGGCACCGAACTTCTCAAAAACGTTCATACTGCTGCTGCAAAGTTTATCCTTTGCTGCATCAGGGTCACATCACGTAAGAATGTCTTGAATGAGTTATATCAAACGCTACTACATAACTATCGCCAGTTTCACATTCTTTTTGATTTTCGTAACACGCTTGTTGGTCCTCACCCTTACCTTTCTTGACTCGCTCGAAAGTTTTTTAAAAATATTTCCGACTATTTTGTGCGTCTTTATCACAATGTGCAACTACACCGATACAAAACCTAATCTTTCGGTATTAATTTTTTCACGAAGGTTCCAAACTTTGGAATTCACTGTCCACTGCGTTTCTTACTTTAATTCCTTAGATTGTTCCTTAGCCACCCACGTGAAGTTTGGCATTTGCACAGTTGTGAACCCCACGGAAGTACAGTGGTGTGGGTCACAGTGAACGCATTATCGATGGCTACTACAGCTTTGCCAAGGCTATGGGCGTGGGAAGAATTTTTTCTGGGGGGGGCACTATGAGATTTTTCCAAACTTTTTCTGGGGGGGACCAAAACTGGTGAAATTTGTTTTCCCCACTCGAAACTAAGAAAATAACCTTTTCTTGCTGAAATTTTCAAAATCCAGGGAGGGGTCAAGGCCTCCTCCTGCCCCGTTACGACGCCCATGGCCAAGGCTACAAAATTCTTATAGGTGAAAGTGTCCTCTTGTGTTCAGCGGTTAACTGGTTAGTTTCCTAAGTTTTAAGTTTTTCTATGCAGGCATCCAAATTTACCCAGGAACCCATCTGTGTTCCTGTTTAACCAGACATGTTTGTTACCGTCGGAACACCCGGTTTTCTAGATGGACATGAGAAACTCTAGTCCTTCGGTTTCATTTTTTGTATGTTGTGATTGATCATTTGCATGTCAATTAAATTTGTCGCATAACCGTCGTTCCGTTTTTATATTTGTTTTTTGTCTCGTAGCCCACGGTTGAGGAAATAAACTAATGATAAGTTCAGGCGTTAATCTGACCTCGTTAGTATTTTCGAATAAACAAAAGAATCCCTGCTGCCCTTTCCAATAATAGTAGTTCATTTGACGCAAATCTGGGTAAGTGAACTGTTTATCAAACAATTTCGCATTTATAACAGGATGGAATTGTATGTTTTTCAAAGCCATGTAAGCGAAAAAAACTTGTTAATGCGTGTTAGATGCAACAACGTTTTTAATTTGTCTTGTTAATTTATAGTTTTCTTTCGAAAACGTTGATTTGTTTTTATTCTTTTTGTATTTGTAACTCGTTTATTTTATATGTCTTGAGCGATACTTTGCATGTATTGCTTCGTGTAACATCATTCTTTTAACAGTTGCGACTTTATGCATATGTGTTCTCTTTCAGGCCAGCCTCTGTTTAAACCTATAAAAGGACATCCAGCTTCAATAACGTCGCTCCATGTTAACAAAGACACCAAAGGCAGTGAATTCATTTTCAGCGGCGGATATGATACTGCTATCAGGTGTCCTTCATTTGCTAATGTGATTTTACGCATTGACTTCAGGACAGAGTTGTAAGTCTGGCCGGGGTTTTCGGTTCGGGGCGGGTTCCAGCTTAAGATTGTCAAAATATTTCGGGCCTGCATACAAAACTTTTTTATAACATTCAGCAGGGTTTTTTTTAAAGTGCTTTAGGGACCCGATTCGGTCCCTAGAATTGAAAATCGGGTCCCTAGAATCAGAGAAAATCATCATCGGGTCCCTAAAATCAGAGAAAATCGGGTCCCTAGAATCAGAGAAATCGGGTCCCTACAGGTCCATACCGGGTACCTAACATTTTCCTTAAA
>JGI24021J15306_10004941_pt1 | contig 15678 bp, 13 predicted proteins | sample Ectturendosymbi1_FD_15306 | JGI IMG/M metagenome (IMG submission 15306)
CCCCCTCTTCCGACGCCCATGCCTCGAATGTAATTTCGCTGCGCTAAATCGTAAATGTTTTCCCCACATTTCTTGCTATCTTCGCTTTCGAGCCCTAAGGCCGAAGGCTTGACCAAGTCGGAAACGTTTTGCTGTTCACTGAATGCAGGAAAAATCACGAAGGGCATTCAGCGTTGGCGCGAGCTGCCGGAACCGGCCGACTTTGCTTCGGAAAGGGGTCTGAACCCGCCTCGAAGCGAGTCAGTCAAACAAGACGTCCGCGACCAATCGAACGGTGCAAAGCTCGTCGACAACGCTCCTCTGCTACGTCTCGTCCAGCAGTGGAGGTCGAAATGGAAACTAGGTTTGTTCGCTCCTGTGCGAGATATGACAAGTCTGGGTAGCTCTCGGAAGAAAACGAAGGCATTGCTGAAGTGGTGGCCTTGTGCGAACACTGCTCTTGTTTCATAAGAGCCAACCCTAAAAACTAATCATCTAAGACTCTAAAAGTTAGAAGCAAATAAAGACGGCGTAATGGCAGATCAGTAAAGTGCTTTGCGTTATCGGTTTTGTGGAGAGCACACTGTTAGAACAACGTGATGTGGACTTTGAAGATGAATTTAGAAAAAAACAAAAAGCATGGATTGTTTAAACCGTTAAGCCAAGTTCGTTGAAAAATACTTTTCGATAATCGTGGTCCACATCATGCAGTACCTGTAGATATTGTCGCCATTGATGAGAAATGGCAGAATGCTGGGATTGTGATCCCAGGCACTTTATCACAAACGATAATGCAACTTGTGGACGGGAGGCTCTGTCACTATGCCCGCAAACATGTTTGAACGAAGTTTAATTCAGATGCAGTAAACCAAATGAAGAAACTGATTCAACTAATTTCTGCAAACACATCTTACCTAACAAGCTTTCGCCACACAACGTTAAGGCGAATGGCGATGCATTGCTGGCTACAGGAATTAAAGCTCAACGATTTACCAATGTGTTTTGTCCTCTTGGGGAGATAATGAACAAAAATTCCATTTGTGTATCGCAGCATGTTTGAAATGCAAAAGGATCGTGTTTATGGATTTTAATATATTTCAACTAGATGCGGAAAATAGGATTTTGAAAAAGCAACTGCTGTTCGTAATTTTTGGTTAACGTGGTTGTATATGAGTGTGTTTGCAACCAGATCCTAGAAAAAGTCGTTGGCATTGGTTGTCCCCATCTTTTTTCACATTAACAAGGGAAACACCGGTTGCTTCACGTGTTTTATGCAGGTCGGCTCACATTCAACGGAAAAGCGTGTCTTTCGAAATTGCTTTTGTTTTCAATTCAACGTGTGTATAAAAACCTTTTCTCCGCCGGACTCAGCTACGACGTTTTGATTTCGCAGCTGGAAAATGGCAGGAAGTGACGTTGGCCGACATCGTAATCGACATCGACAACATCCACGACCACGTGAGGCTCGGGGCGGTGGCAGCTTGCGCGATGGCCGCCCTGCACAAGATGCCTGTGTCTAACCTCGCTGCAATGGGTGGGTTGATAAAAAGCTGATGCTGCGACGCCCGGCAGGATTGTATCGAATGCGTAAGGGCGTTATTTTTGCACTTGGCCAAAGTTTTAGCCAACTGCTTTTCCCGCAACCCCGTGCAAGTTTTGCGTCCGGTTGCTTCCGAAATCATGCTATGTATTTGGATTTAGTTTTAACCACAAAGAATTTTCCTCCTGCAATAGAGGTGTTGCGAAAGTCTTGGCTGCTCCCCAAGGTTGTTAGATATGTTACGATTTCTTTTTTTACAGAAATCCATGTCACTAAAAGGTCTACATCAATCTTTGTAAGAAATGTTGCGATTTGCATTAAGTTGTGCATGCAGTCGATTTACCACTTGTTTATCTGTAAGGGGGAATTAGTACCTCAGTCGCTGAACCTGTTTGAATTGTAGAAATTGTCTTCAATTCGCAACCCGTCGCCTTTAAATTCATTGAGAACTTCGCGCTCTAACCTGTGCCATGGTGTGTGGCAGCAGTAATTTTGTACAAGAAACAGCTCTGCATTGTTTTCCCCACGTGAGTGTAAAATTCAGAATCGTTGAGGATTATCTTAACCATGACAACAACAATCCACCGACTGCCTAGGCCTAAGTGTGAAACACTATTTCGGCGTTATGCAAGTAAAAACCAGCTTTTGTGCAATGCAGCCGCTTTTCCATCTGCGATGACACCTGCACCCTTGCCGGAAGAATCGGACAAAGGCCACCTTCCACAAGTGCTGGTCGAGAAAGTTCGCGAACGCCTCAACGACACACACACCCGCGTGCGCTTGGCTGCCGCCATGTGCTTGTACACGCTGTCGGATTGCAACGATCAAATTTTAGACATTCTGCAGCATCACTTGGAAAAAGGTATTTGACGTTAGGTCTTAAAGTTTTGTCCATACTTCATCGTTGCGCAGAGCTTTTCAGCGTTATGGCGTCCGCGGATATTTTGCTCAGGAGGTTGGTGCGAAACACTAAACGATGCTTGAATTGTATTTGCAAAGGTAGTCCGGTTTTTAGGGTCGTGCTTCAACGCGCTAAAATCTTTTCCTGACTCGCTCTTGTTTCATAAGTGCCAACCCTAAAAACTAATCTAAGACACTAAAAGTTAGAAACAAATCAACGCGCTTGAGTGTGACGTCCATGAATGTGATTTAAAGGGGTAATAAGCTTTGCTCTGACATTTCAATAGGCTTTGCAGACATGTCGATAACTACAACGATGATTAAGACCAAATTTCAAATATTTATTGCAGCGTGTTTTATTGAATAGTCTGTAACCTTTTTAGGATGTACTAGAGGTCCGTGACACACGCATGTTTAAGAAACGTTGGTTTATACTATCGCATTGAAGGACGTAGAGGATTTCTTGCGGCACGACGGTTGGAAATCACTGTGCTACGATATTATTGCTTTAGCATAGTGTAGCAAAAGTGAGTTACAACATTGCTATACACATTTGTGATTTCAAAATTTTTGACATGAAAGGAGCACCGTGTGAAGTCCAAATGGCTTTTAATAGCTATGAATGCAGTGAATTCAATATGTACTTGGTGGCAGTTGTCCAGATGGCTGTAGTTCTAGAACCCACAGTGTGTTTTCGCTCATGCAAAGTCTTGAGATTTACGGATCTGCTACTGTTTACGAAATTAGCCTTACTTAAGTTAAACTCGTGAAAATGAAAAACTGCTTCACGCAAGCGACAAGCAAAACCTGCACGTACGCATATAAATAAGCATCAATCCCAGTGTATTTTATGAACGTGCTTTGGAAACATTGCTATTTGCACGGTTCGCTTTTCTGCTTTCATAATATTAACACTCGTAGCACAATTTTTCCTTCACACAACTTTTCACTGCTGCCTGAGCATAGCCAGGAGAAAAATAGATATTGAGCATGTAAATGCAATTCAAGCCAACTTTTCTAAACTCATGTAGTTCTAGCACAGGGGCATATGAAATGATCGATACCAGCAATCCATCTCTGCAAGTACTTTAAATTATTAGCTGCTAATAGTTCTCACAAAGTTGCTCAGCTGGCTTTTTACCGAACTGTATCTGAGATTTGGCCAGGTCTCTGGAGTTAAATTCCGTGCCCGGGGAAACCGATATCTCGGACCCCCTGCTAATTTTGCCTGCTCAGGTGACAAGAAGTGGAGGGCCACCAGATTACCATGCCTTTACGTTCGACAGTATAGACGCTTTTCAGTTGAACTGACAGAAATTACATAAATTACCAGTTTTAAACGACAATGTCGCACATTTCTGAAAACTTTTGAAAAATGAAATGACGTGCATTATTTGTATGAAAAGATTAACACGAAAAATAGCACTTGTAACGACGGAGTGCTTAAGCCACAACTATTAACGGAGGCTTTATAAATGACCGTCACTGTAAGCGTACGTACAGTGACAGTTGCTCACTTTAATTGATGCTTCGCTGCGCTAATCATACTGGTATACGAGATTTCGCTTTGCCCCTTTCAGTAAACTTCGGGGTACAGAAAACTTATTCAGTATTTGCAACCACGATGTTGTAAGTGTAAGCTGCACTTTTCGCATACGTTTTACGAAAGTGGCGGTTGTCAGGGCTGCCATGCCGTCGTTATTTTGAAGGATTGTGCCTTAGAATATTTTTCTGTCCTTATTTCTAAGTTTAAGTTGAAGGCTGTCATATCGGGAGTCACTTAAAATTCAGGGAATTGTTACAGATGAATTGGTTTGCATGACATCACATTATGCAGCCGCTAAAGGAATGTATGCGCTTTTCAGCAAAAACTGAAACAGGTGACGTTGGAATCCAAGCTAAAATTAATGCAAAATATGCACGAGATGACTTTGCGCGACAGCGAACGACGATGCATTTCGTTCACCAACTTCTCTTTTTATCTTGCTTTGTTTCCCTTAGTTTCGAGTCCAGATCGATGGCAACCCTGGCTGTAGTAAATGCTCAGTAAATTGCTACCACAAGTACGCTGTACGAGCTTTCCTTTGGTGAAACGATNGATAGTAACGTTATGATTCATTTTGCTGGCTTCGGCTTCTATTGCCGAAGACCCCAAACTTGAAAGGCGTTCTGGCACGCTGTGGGTCTTATTAATNTTTCACCCTTGCGAGAGTGCTGAGCGATCTTTAGCTCATGAATTGACAACCGCCTTGTCTCTCTGTGTACTATATTATGCTATATTGCCTGTAAAACCGCCTTGGTTNAGAAGCACTGTATTAGCCGTTTTCGCTCTCATGCATGCACACCAACGTGCGTGCAATCAGGTTGCGAAGCTTATTTTCGAGACCACTGTGACGTATCGTGAAAGATACTGTCAGATCACATCGAAATTCATTTACAAATACAGACAACAGTCACTGATGGAACATAGTGCCGCTTTGAAATTGCTCACGGTAGGCCGCAATTGCTTGCCAGTATAGGCTTTTGCATCAAAGAGTTCAAAAGACTGATCCATGGCGATGTTATACCAGATTGCTTTGTTCACTGATTCAAGTCCACCCCGTGGACTCATTTGTTTTCGATTCCTTCATCGCTGGTGTTTATTGCTTAATCTTTGTACAAGTCAATGTAATCTCCTGAAGATTCTGATGTGCTATGCCTTGCAGGCGTTCCTACGGATCGCATGGCATGTGCTCAATGCCTGGCGCTGAACGGAAGCACGGACGCTAAAGTCATTCAATTACTTATTCGGTTGCTACTGGAAACAGACCAAGAGGAGCAAGCCACAGCATTGCTGGTGCATGTCAGTGAGAATACGGTAAGCGAAAAAAAAAACAAAGCTTGATTTGTATTCTTTGTTTTTTTCGCGTAACATTGTTACATTATTTTCATTACTCGTATACCAAAATCCTGATTCGGTCAAAGTTAGGTTTGTGAGGTTATTCTCAGGAAGCAAATCTACCTTCAATTGGTGTTGTACCTGTGTTTTCCCCCAAGGCACCCAGGTGCTTTGACTGGTGCAGATTAAACACTTTTGAATTTTTTAAAAGGTTGACGTCGTTTGAACTGCTTAATTTTGTGATTTTTATAAAAGTGTTAAAACGATTATGTGTAGTGGGGTGGAAACGCAGAACAACGTCCTCCCCTAATTCATCTTAGGGGGGGCAGCGACTCCTTGCTTATTGATGTAGCACCAAGAGATAGGATCTTTAACTGGCTCTTTTTGTAAAAATCTCTACAGAAAAAGATCTTATATATCCTACTTTTACCAAAGCAGGTCTTTTTGTTTAAGAGCGTTACCTCACATCTTTTTTCAACTATGCTCCACTGGTTGTAAGCATTTTGTTTTTATGAGGTTGCAGGATTTGCGGCCTCATTCAATGTACATAAAAAAAAGGATGGCGAAATTGTCGTATATCCAGAAAGGTCTTTGTTTTATCAGCTTACTCGCGATTTAAACGTTTCGGTTTACATTGTTATTGCACAGCAGAACACGGTTTACATTGTTATTGCACAGCAGAACACGGTTTACATTGTTATTGCACAGCAGAACACGGTTTACATTGTTATTGCACAGCAGAACACGGTTTACATTGTAATTGCACAGCAGAACACAACCGTCAGGCAGGAGCTTTTTGTCGCATGTAAAAATACAGGGTAGGTCCGAGTATGTTGTACACAAAATTTTCCGCCCCGTCGGTCCGTTTTTCGAGCATGGCACATCGAGATATGACTCTGTGGATAATAGCGATGTAAACTCCAAAACGTGACCACCACCGGTCAAGTCGTTTCAGAAGCTTCTACTCTCCCTGTTAGTGCGACCGTCAGGTTTTCGATTTGAATGCGCATTGCCCGGTGCAACAATTTCATCTGCTGCATTCTTTTCACAGTTACGTCATTTCACTGCTGTTTCAATTGATCAGTGCTTTCCGATGCTTGATAGAGTCCGATAAAAAGATCTAATATCACCTCATTCTACCAAACGTTTGCAAAATTGCGTTTTTTCCCTGCTCAGGAATCCTTATTTTACTATACGCGTCAGTAAAAGCAGGGTATAATGCTACCCATCATTTGCATACGTCTTCCTGGGACACGTGACATCCGTTATTTCCAGACCAAACTATTTTTTGCTTCCATATGTGCATGGTTAATCACTTTCGCAACAAAATTCTATCTTCCCAGCGAAATGTACATATCGTACAAATTTTAGGCAGGATACCACCAAAAAAAGGACTTTTTAGAGGGGATTTTTTGTTTGTGCGTCGAAAACGTCATGCACGTGTTAGAACCGTTTTTTTTTCAAACAAAGTCATGGTGTTGGAAGACTCATCACATATAAGGTATTGGTGGTCATATCTGGCCAAACAGGTTTTGTATTTAAAATTGCATTGAAATGTTAACTTAGAAAAGTGTCCAAAATTGTCCACACATCAGGTATCCCTGGGTACTATAGTTCCCATACATCCTATATATAGGCTTTCAGGAATATTTTTGTAAAATAACTCTGGCTCTATTCCATTTGTCTCTGAAAATTAGGAAAAATCACGGAAGCACAGGTTTCTAACGTTTTTCTAAGTATGTGAAATTAACAAAAGAAAATGCCTCCGGAGACGGGACGACCCATGATTGCTGAGCAGGGTTTTAACCACGGTCAGTTTCAATGAAAAACAACGCAATAAAAGGTTTTGCCACTTAGTGAGGTTTTTACGCTCCACCTGGTGTGCCCTAAAGAGTAAATACTGTTCTGTGTTACCAAAACCCTGCATGGCTGGCATTTTTTTTGCAGTTACATTTTTTTCTGTGGCAGCGTTTGGTGCATTCCCTGTTGGCTGAGCAGCTTAACAGCTGCAATTGGAAAGACAAGGTCACAACGTGCAATGTACTTTCCCTTCTGTCTGGGAATATAAACAGAGACTTGGTACACAAGCTGTCAAACCTCATGTGGGAGGACTGGAGTTCAGAGGTTTGCTTCCCGACTTTCCTTAAGCATTTGCTGATATCAACGCTCCGTCTAACTTGCGGGAAGTCCTGCGTTTAAATCGCCTTCTTTCGATTGTTACTGATGCCCAGCTGGTTACAGGAGGTCGACAACAGTTATGATAGTCCGAGTGTTTTCCAAGCTCAAAGAAAGCGCTTATTTGCAGATCATACGTTCCAACAGAACCTTGTTCCGTTGAAACAAGAAGCGCAAGACTTGTTTCGTTTGTAAGACTTGTGTAGTTAGTAGAATACATTGGGGTAATATGAGCGATTGCAATTGTTAACTTGCAACCACAGTTTCGGACTTTTCATCCAGCTGGAAGGCAGTTGCTTGTCGTAACATGTGGATTTGATTGTCCTTTGCTTTATTTATTTCTTTCTTTGGTTTTGTGTTACTTTCATCTTTCAAGGCGTGTTAGTTACGCCACATCCTATTAGTGTAAATGGAAACTAACAGTTGAAGACCTACTTTTGTTATCACTGCCATGAAGGTCTCCGAGTCTGTGCATCTTCAGCAGTTCGTTTACTCTTTATTTAAGCTGTTTTTATTTTCACGCAGGTTCGCAAAGCGGCCTCGCGTGCCCTGGGACGAACTGGCCATGGTCGTGACGTCCATTTCGATCTGCGTGAAAAATTGTGTCGCGGCAACGAGAGAGTGAAAGCCGACGTTCTTCGGAAGATTTCCCATCTCGGCATCATGACGGCGACACTTCTTCCAGAGTTTCTCAAATGTTTTAGGTAATCGTCTTGTTTTTGTTTGTCTTTTTTGCGACAGGAGAAAGCGCTTTCTCCGTGCAAACACGACGTTAGACAATATACTAAATGAAGAAACGAAGATTTAGTGACACAGACCTGTCGTGCAATCGTTTTGTTTTTCATTTACAAGAAGAAAAATTTGCACGCCTGTCACACACTGCACTGTCCCCACTTCTCCCAATGCTGCGAAAGTGAATCTTTAGAAGATGCCAAACCGGTCTATTCAGTTAAATATAAAAATTATTCTCTCTTCAGTTCATGCAACCACTAAACAAAGCTACACTGATTTTCACACCGTGATTATCATCATTGTCAGCTTTTGCTTCTGATAAACCTATAACGCTATGCCTTCCCTTTTTGGCATTGGCCTTGAGGTTTGCTTTCGCTCAAAACATCTACGAATTTTGAAAAACGTACTTTTATTAGGTTGGACAGATACTGGTTTGTTAGCGTAGGCTGGTTAAGTGCGTGCTTTTTCTTAATATGCGAAGTAGAAAGCCATGCTATGTTTGACCACATGGCTAGTAGACCTCTGAATGTGACCGAGTCGACGCAGCAAGCTAAGCGCCATGTCCTTTTCAGCGCCGAGCACGTTTCAGTGAGACTGGAGTGCTGCAGGACCACAGCGAAGCTGCAACTTGCTGAGGAGAAAGTTGTGGCCGAGTTGCTTCGGCTCACTCAGTTTGATCCCGCCTGGAAGATAAAGGCCTTCGCCATCAAAGGTGAAACGTTGTGATTCAGCGCCGTGATCGCTTCTTGTGTCGATTCGGTTGTGACTCAAGTAAAGTTAGTTGTTTAAAATCGAAAAACTTCCACTGCACGTCACTGCAACTACAGCATTCGTAGTTTAACGAGACGTTGGCGGAGATTTTTCGTTCGATGAATAGATTTCCCGAGAGAATGGACCTTTTCGAGGTTTCACGCCCAAATCTTCCCAAAATTGAAATTGCTAATCAAATAATCTTCTGTAAATTCCTTTGCTGACGCGAATGCAAATACTTGCCACGATTCAAAATTCCCTTGTAAGGATGAAGCACGCAAATCTGTTTTTTGCTTCAAAAATCTCGCAACTGAAACCTATACTACTAAGCCTGTCACAGCTGTGCTTCTGCTGAATCAGTGCCCGGCGATTCTACAAACTGTCTCATGTTATGGGATACTGAGCGAACTTTTGTGTTGTTTTAAAAACTCTGCGGTTTTCATCTCATAAACACGAAGTTTAATGTTTTTGTTGCTAAAAAATCGTAACTTTNTTTCAAACGCAGTGTTCAGCATTACTTAAAAATAACTTGCACAAACACGAACGTGTGTCTGTGCAGTTTGTGGTTGTNCTTTTCCTATAAGTTCAGTGTAACTGTGCATTTGCTCCTATTCTGGAAACCGGNGTTTGTTTTCTTGCAGCTGATTTGCTTTTTTCCGTGTGCCAATGAAACTCTGAGAATGCGAATTTCGATGCGTTTNGCATAAAACCAAAGTTTTATATGAAATGANGCTGGTTATTCGCAGTCATCCTTGCAATTTATCAGACGAGGGTGNGGCAGATGGAGCTGCTGTGCATAACTACTCCTAACAATAATAAAATACTTGTTTGTCGCTGCAGCTCTCACTGAAATAGGCATTGTGGACGTAAAGATACGTGCCGCCCTCGTGTGGGCGATGCGTTTCGAAGACGAGCCAGGAGTCCGGCTTGAGGCTTGCATCGCCATCAGAAAACTCAACTGCAACTCCAGCGAGGTTGTGAACATACTGCAGGATCGTGTCCTGGTTGAACCTGACCAAGCCGTGAAAGAGTAAAGTTTGCTTTCTCTGAACCTGTATTTCGTATTTAGAAATCTGTATTTCGTGAGACAACAGGACTGATAGGTTTTCTCTTGCATCGTGAACCTTATCCAACCCACACAGTCTTTCACACACATACAACGTTTTGTAGACGTGAATGTACCTTATTTGTTCGTGGCATGGTCCCCAACCAAGCAAGTCATAAGGCTATGCTCGTGATTAGGGAAGGTAGAAGGTCTTTTTGCTCATTTTGTTGATTGGACTTCGCTGGCGCGTTGTCCCAGAGAGCCTGCTTTGTTTTGTTCTTATTTTAGACCAAGGGTTCCCAACCTGGGGTAGATTTATTGGACAGCTGCAACAAATTAACTTTGAGACATAAAAACGGTGTCTACCTCTATACGTCTGAAAATCCGAAATTTCTGTTAAAAATTTAGTGGGTTTTTGTTATTTTACTCAGATTTTTTGTCACAAGAAATTTTAAGGCGTACATGCTCATCTGTCGAAATGCTGAAGGGGTACATGGCCAGAGAAAGGTTGGGAAGCCCTGTTTTAGATTATATTGGGCGGCGGTGCGTTATAAAACAGTCAGGATAGAGTGCGACCCTCAATCCTGACTGTTTCCGCCGCAGCTGCCGAAAAAGGCTGAAGACGTTCTTGTGGGTTTGACGTTCGAGTGGTTGAGATGACGTAGCGCGAGGCGCGCGACGTCTGAATCGCGGCGTTCCCTCGTTACACATGTGTAGCACTCGCTGGTAAAGTTTAGTAACGTAACAGCGAGCTGTAAGTTTTTGTTTGGCCGTCTTTGCTACTAGGCTGAGAAACACAACGTTGGTCGGCGATTTTTCCCATATTTTGTTTTCTCGATGCTACCGATTTCTCGCACTTCCTATTTTAGGATTAGGTTATTGTTGAATCGAGGAAAAGCGTCTTAATTTGTAAGTGTGGTCTTTTCTTGCCTTTGAGAAATCGCTCTGCACTTTCAAATTATCNTNTACCCAAAGTAACAATAATCTCTCTCTCAGTCAACGNTTTCAGTAATTATCACTTCAGTGAGAAATAATTCTGGGCGAAANTTTTTAGTTCGGAACCAACTCATTTACAAACTGCGAAATGAACTATATCCCACTTTGCGATTGAACAAACGCCTTGCTTGGTTCTTAGCAGAAACAGAGAGACAGCTGCGACAAAAGTTCGTCTATATTGTGACCTAGGTTTATTTTTTCGGTGATTTTTCGTCATGGACCGAATTTTTTATAGAATGATCGAGAACAATTAAGTCAATTGGTTCATATGTCCGTAAAGCAGGCGAGTGAATACTGTTTCGGCGAGTTTNAATACTATCACGGGACAAATATCTCAGCGAAAAAAAGCAGACTGTGACCATCCCGCTANGTCTACGCAGGTCCGCTGTCCTTGACAAAGTTATTTTTTACTTTGAAAAAGCATTGAAACTTTCACTATATTTTAGNGAAGTTCGCGAAACTTTGGACGTTTTCGGGTTGAGCGGTCCGGAGGACAACATGGAAATGATCAGACAGATCAAAAATGAGGTGCGAAGGCTGTGCAAGAAGAGCGTGATCGCCGCCAAAGTTGTGATGTACGAGCAAGAGCTTGAAAAGTACGAGCGAAAGGTAAGGTTGCTCGTCCAGACCGTTGCTTCGAATGAAGCAAAATTCTGACTGATATCGAAAAAAGCTCGTTTTTCACGAACACTTAATGCGTCACTATTTTTTTGTTGGTGGTGACGCAGGCTCATTCCCACGGGGGGCAGTGCCCCCCGAAATTTTTTGTTCCTCTCTAAATTTTGTTGTGCCCAGAAAAATTTGTTTTAAACATACAATAAAAACAAAAATCTTGCCCCCCTAAAATGTATTTTGCTCCCAAACCTTAAAGCCTAGCTACGGGCCTGTGTTGACGGCAAAAGGTACTTTATGCTTTTTTTGGTAAATTCTTTTTTCCTACTTTTTTTCAAAACGTGTTTGACATTTGTCGGGTTTTATTGACATTTTGATGAGCACATGGGTGTCCAAAGGATTTTTTCCAAGCGTGGTGGCCAACAGCGGTGAAATTTCATTTTACCAACTCGAAACTAAGAAAAAAACATTTTCCTACTAAGAAGTTACTGGGAAAATATCAAATTTCAAGATACAGGGGGAAAGGCCCCTCCTTCCCCCCTTGCCGACGCCCATTGATAAGAACCACCTGTCTCCGGTTTTGACCGACGCTGTTTCGATGTCTTGCTGCGGCAGTATGATGACTATCGTGCACAAGGTGACTCATACAACGCCTTAAAAGTGCATCGAAAGCTCTGGTACCTGACTTTGTTGTCAAAAACCGCACAAAGCTTCATCCACGTGAACGCCCTTTCGGACATTCTTGAGTGCCTTCCTCTCCATCCTTACCGAGACATGTCTCTTTTTTGTGATTGCGGGTCCCACGAGCCTGATGACGAATCAGTAATGAAGGGGTTTCCTATCTGCGGTTGACTAATTTCTCCATGCAGGCGGAATACCTTGGTGGCATCCTGGACGATGTCTCCGATTTTGAATCGAGTGGAAATGAAGAAGAACCGGAAATAGCAAATGCTCTCCAGCATTCAAGAACTCCCGGTAAGATGGAAGGTTCGCTTCGACGAATTGCGTTCAAACGGAGTGTTCAGTGTCGAAACGCAAATGATTCTAGTTTGAACGTTTCCTAAATCTGTGTGCTTGCTTACTCCACGACTGATCCAAGCCCGAGAATGCTTGCGCACAGTCTTTAAAGAAAAGCACTATTGCGCATTTTTGTAACAGTCGGAGCAAACAGAATACCAATGCACTCAAGTGCATGACCGAGCGTTCCACGAACTTTACGCGCCGCTCTCCCACAAAACTGTTGCCATCGCTGCTGAGTTTGTTTATTGCAAACGTGCCGCGGTATGCTGAAAAAATGCGATCATCTATCTCAGAGGTTCCCAACCTTGGGTACATGTACCCCTTGGGGTTACATTTGCCTGTCCGAAGGGGTACATTTGAGGTTAGCAATAGAAGGGAAAAATATATTTGCATATCTTTTATTTCCAAATATTTATGCGTATATCAGTGAATATTATTCTCAAAAGCCATTATATGCCTATTGTTAAATACATCTATGATGAATCACGATAAAATGTTTTGCCGTAAGAAATTTAAGAGGTACACGTTCATCTGTCGAAATACTGAAGGGGTACATGCTTATCTTTCGAGATGCTGAAGGGGTACATGCTGTGCTAGTCTGTTAGAATGCTGAAAGGGTACATGGTCAGTGAAAGGTTGGGAACCCCTGATCTATCTTAATGCTTGCTAAAACTTATTCACGTACTGGTTTGAGGCAACGCTGCGGGTGGATTATTTACTGCACTCATTTGCGTGAAATAAGATTGTGCAGGATTTGAATCCCTCCGGTAGGTGGAGCACCTGAGCGATTTTGAAGTAGCCGAGTTTTGTACGGATTTGGGTAATCGCTGCTTCTTCATTGCATAATTCAAGTTTGTGACAAGTGTTCATCGATAGATAACCAGGCTCATCAATATGCTTTTCACGCAACCAGCATCAAGTCAGATTCGAAAGCGTTTCAGTTCAGTGAAATCGAAACTGGGTCAGAATCGACCCAGAATTAAAGACGCAGCTAAATTCTAAAGAACGTGTTGACCCGGTGTGAATGTAAGCAGACCAACCGAGATACCTTTTGCATATGTGCGCATGAGCTATGTTTCGCTTGTCTGCATCGAAAGCTGCTTCTCATTCATAAGCTCTGCAACGATAGTTTTATAGCAATGTGGAGCGTGCTCGTGCCCTTGCGACCGTATTATTTGAATAATGCATTTCTTAAACACGGTATCTTCTGATGCTTGTGTCTTCTTTTCCATATTTTTTGAACTGTCATTTGTACAAGTGATATTGAATTTCAACGACACATTTCCGAATTGCCGAATCTTGAAGTTTGACTTCGTGATATAGCATTGCGTTGAAGCAACGCATTGCGCATTTTCTGTATTTTCAACTCTAATCACAACGCCAATTTCACACACTGCATATCTGTGAAATGGCTGGCGGTGTTTTTGATCACATGAAAATTATTAGTCACTGCACTGTATTGACCGCAAAACAGCGCGTAGTACCATCCGCTGCCAGGCCACTGACAAATCGACAACATTTCCTGTGCCAGGCATTGCATTGCGGCGTTTGTTTATAAGTCTGCTTTTCCATATCCGGGAAAGAGAACCATTTCAAAACCTCGTAGCAGTTGCTTGTGGCCCTGTGGGTGGGAAGACACTTATCCCAAATAATGTTTTGCGACTTTATGCAAGTTGCCTCAGGCAGGTTTTGCAAAACGTGGGGGATAACCCGATCATTTTCATGCATTCAGACACGTCTTGTGCCCAGTGCGTTATGAATGGACTTGAAAAAACCTTCGCTGCTGAAACTTTCACTGCACTCCTGTGAACACGTGGGCTGCTTGATCGGCGTATAGCAGCTTTTGGTTTTCACAACAGTAAACCATTGATTTAATAAAGCGCAGTGTGACCGCATCACCGTTTTCGGCGTCGCGTTCTGCAAAACGGTTGTATTTTCGTAGTTGCATCCACCACCGAACGCAACTGCACATCTCGGAGTTGTCCCCCCACTCATAGGTGTAGGAACAGGCAAACTTTTAGGGGTGCGAAGGATTTTTGCCCGAATATTCCCAGACTTGCCCAAAAAGTTTTGGTGTGAAAATTTTGTGTGACATATTTTCTCCCACAAAGATCACGAAGACCTTTTTTTGGTGTGACCTCCAAAAAATGTTGTCATGTGTTTTCCTGCAAACGCTGGGCGCCATTTTTGAAGTCAAACAACGTTGGGCGTCATTTTTGCCCAGATTTTCGGGGATTTTGCTCAGATTTTCAGAGATTTTGCTATGATTTTCGACAAATCAAAACATTTGGGGGTGCACTTGCATCCCGCCTCCTACACCACTGCCCCCCACTCTCTTTTACGCGCACTTTGAACACTGCTCCTGTGCCGATCTTTTCGTAGCTTGGAAAAATTTTGGTGACATCATGATTACATACATTCAAGCCATCGAGCAAATCGACCAAGGATCGTCAGCACACTTCCTGTTGTCTACCTTTCTCAGCTTTTGAGCAAAAGCATTAACTTCCTGAATTTTCAGCACGGTGTGCAAACGATTTTGATCGCTGTTTCTTGTCTGCTTAAAACAGATGCTTGTATTGTGTTTTGGAAGCGGTTTAGCATTTTTTTGCTTTGTTCTGGTGTTTTCGCGCCCAGCCACGCAGCTTATTTTTGCTGCGACAGCAGCAAACAAAAGGGATACTTTCAATGTTTAATTTGTGTGAGATCTTTTTCTCAACAGTTCAATGTTTACAACGCTGTTGAAAAAATATTCCAGTTTCTCAAATGTTTACTGACAGCAGTTTATCTGTAGCTTGTCCAGCGTTTTACCATTGCATTATGTGCATCACAACATCAACAGTGTTTAGAGCCGGGGTCAGTCATGAGCTCGTCCTTTGTACTGTAGCAAAGTGCGCTGTACAGTTAGCCACAACAATATTTCAGCAAACAACCGCGCTTATACAGCGTCAGAAGTCCGTTCGTTGTTTGCCAGCCTGCTTTCGTCATTTCAGGCCGCTGCGTGCGTAGAACGATCGATCGTATCTCAGCTGCTTGCCTGCTATCCCAAAACAT
>JGI24021J15306_10004942_pt1 | contig 15678 bp, 9 predicted proteins | sample Ectturendosymbi1_FD_15306 | JGI IMG/M metagenome (IMG submission 15306)
AGGGCGGCTTACATTTTTCTTTGCGATGCTGATATTTTGTCTGATGCTCTGTCTTTCACTGTCTACGCTTTATCGGTCAGCTCCCTTTTCACCTTGTTTTTGTGACAAGCTAAGGATACGGTATAGAATTTATCGCAAGTGCTGCGTCATACGGCATTCGCAACCGGCGAATGCCGTTTAACGCGAATACCGTTATACTCGAATTCAAGAACATTTACCAGTAACCATACTTTAATTTTCGTGCCCATCCAGATACCTAAAACCCATATAGACACCGGTACAGTATATGCGGCTTACATTAAATTTTTAAATCTATCTCATGCGGCTTACAATCGAGTAAATACGGTAAACCTTTTAAGCACGAAGCTTGTTTTCTGTCGTTGTAGTTGATCTACAGATAAATAAGTTTTTCATTCTCCCCCAACTGTTGCATCAATAGCCTACCAATATTGGATAACTAAATAATTTCATATTAGCGAATGTATGCATTCTACGGTTTGGTATTTGCTGTTTTGCGAAAGCTCAGTTCTTTTTTCAACTGTTATTTCTCCACACAATGCACTTTTTTTAATTTCTGCCTGGGCGAGGACTGTGTTTTTCCTAATAACACTATTGCCGTACTGCTGCTCTACCAGGGGGGTCCAGAGGGGAGGGCGATCGCCCTCCTTAAACCTACGAAAATAACTTTATTTACAATTCGAAAAACAGCATTCTTTATGTCAGGCCATTTTGTCGCCCATTGTTTTGTCACAGTTTTGTGAAGTACTTTATCCCTCTTACAGTCGTAAAGCCGTTATGAGACTTGCTGAAATCGCTCCCCTGACCTTACTGACTGGATCTGCCCCTGTGCTCTACCGAAGCATCTTGTGAATTAACCTAAGTTTGTGAGAGCTTTCCTTCAGCTTAGCAACCTCTAAACGTCAAGTCGCTTTGTTGGCATGCAAGACCAGTGCCAGGTACTAGTAACGGCGAGCAGAGCCGGATTTAGGGGTAGGGGGGCCGGGGCAATTTTTACTGGAGGGCCCCTGTGACGTAATTCATGACGTCATCCTTTGTAAAAGTTATGTTTTCGCTGATTCGCAAGGTTCCCGTTTGTTTTTTTCAGTAGTCGAGAATGTGCTTACTCAAATGCACATAAAGTTAGCAGCGAGAAGTAAACACTACTGTCGAGTGTATTTTTACTAAAAAAATATTTCACAGGCTTGAAGAGTGACTCGGCAAGAAACAACATTCACCCCAACAATACGCAGAAACCAGAGATTACAAACAAAAACACCGGAAAAAAACATGTCAATATGGCAGTCAGGCTGAGTGTGAACGTTGTTTCCATGGGCGTAATACGGGGGGGCAAGGGGGACTCAATTCCCCGGGTTGCCGAATCACTGCGGGGGCGCCGAAAAGTCCCAAAATGTCGCAAGTACTTCCTTCAGTACCAGTTAATTTGCGTCCGAAAGAGCTCAGGTTCGAACAAGGGGACGCCAAGCTTGCTTCTTACCCCGGGCGTCATCTAACCTCGTTATGACCCTTGTTGTTTGAAGCATTTATAGCTTATATGAAACGGGAGCGTAAAAATTTGATGTTATCTGATGTTGAAAAAGGCAGCAATTTGATGTTAACGAGACTGACCCCAATGGCAACATTGATTGATACTAAACAGCAGTCAGCAACCACTAGCTTTAGTACGCAAATAGTTACGATTTCGTGACATTTGTGCAATAGGCGTGATGCACGAGCAGAGCCTTTCTCATACTAAAAGAACGATTATTAGGAAAACGTTGCCAGCAAAATGAAATATACGGTAGAATTTGCCTATTTCGTCACCTCAAGGGGATTAGAAAAAGTGACGATTTAGGCGAAGTGACGAATTATGCAAACAGGTGAAAACTCTATCATAGCATCTCGTATACTTTATCATAGTAACTCGTATACATAGTGCTTTTATTTGCAGTAAAATGCAAGTTTATGACATTATGGCTATTTACTAAAAATTAAAATCTTTAATTCCTTTACTCTAGACTCCACCGTTTAATCTAACACCTTTCAAATCTTAATAAACTTTAAAAACATACCGCGTCCTCTCAATGAGGTGTCGGGCCGCACTTGGCACCTCGTGTACAAATTCGATAAACAAATTGCGAGGTGCAACAATCCTCAGACAGAGAGCCTTAATTTGTTTGAATTTCCACACGTACTATAGCTGCTTAGACATCAAAAGTGAAACTGTAAATGACGTATTAGCCGAACAAAACGCTTCTCAGGGATAAAAAGATGTGACGAATTGAGCAAATTGACGAACAGAAATGTACACAAAAGGTAGGAATTCTGCCGTGACCGATGAAAAAGTAATTGAGCGAATTAGACAAATTCTGCTGTATTTGCATTGAACAAAACCCAAAACACTTACAGGCTATTCAGCAGCGATTACTAAAACTGGCAGAGAAATCAGTTGCTGTTGGGGCCCCTGATACTTAACGCAATATAGGAATATAATAGAGTTGTATTCTTGTATCGCTTCTGAATCACAAAAATTTTTCAAATAAGTATTTTATTTGAAATAAATTTCATCACGGGGGGCCCGGGGCAATTGCCCCCCTTAATCTGGCCTTGAAGGCGAGGTCAGCGTCACGTCTACGCTAACCTCGCCTTTACAATTAGCATTCGCGAAAGCTTCATCTGAAAACGGAATCCGCAAGTAATCTCACAAGTTTTGAAACCGCTGCATTTGTTCCAAGACTGCTGTATTGGTTTCTACACTTTTCATGCTGGTGACAAGCAAGATACTGCTATAGATTTGTGCTTAACAATTGCATTTCGCTTTTATGACTAATTGCACCTTGATCGACGTTTTTCGAAACCACGTACTTCACGTTTCCGGAAAACAACCATTGTCATTTGCTTGTCTCTAGTTTGGACTTATAAGTGTTTTCTAGCTCAAAATTGCCAAAGCAATTGCATAACTGAGTTAAAAAATACAGTGAAAATATTTCGTGAATTTTCTGATTTTTGTTTAGGAACAAGACACAAAACAACCAACCAAACCGAAGCAAAATTTGTGGAAATCCTCTGAAAAGAGTAAGAGACCTGGTAGCAAAGTAAAACATTAAGGTGCGAAACGCTTTCACTGGGAGCTTTTTTATACAATACACCATTTACTTTCTTTCGCAAAATGCAATAGAAGCAGAGTAAACAATGATTAACCAGAAAAAAATATTTAAGACAAAAACGAGCGTTTTCGATTTTAACGACAAAAACCCGTTCTGTTTGTGATTTGATAGTCAAAACAGCTTGTATGAAGTTCATCAAAGCAAGCATTTGTGGCCACTGAAGACAACACTTGCGTCGCTATGATATAAAGCCTTTGAATACTTTATTCCAATTTCATCATCTCTTGGGAAGTTCATACACACCACTACCTCATTTTCTGTCGAACAGCATGTTGCATTTGCGTAGGATACGGCACGTTTATGCATTTTACCAAAATGAATGAAAAATTTTCCCGCATCCTATTAACACTTTGAGAGCATTAAAGTAAAACAACACCGCCTCTCAACTTTAAGTCGAGATCAAACGTAGCACTCCGCAGATTTTCAACAAGGGTTCTGTAACTGTGCCATCGGAGTAAAATATGGTAATATTGTGTTTATTGCAGCAGTTATTTAAAATAACCTGTTAAACAAAATTCAACCACTGACTGCTTTGCATTATACTATAAGTTGAGTGAAGTATCGCAGCACAGATGGAGGTGCATTACTTGCGTCAGCGCTTGCTTAAACGTCTCCACGTAGACCACAGCCATGCTTGCCGCACGGCATTTCCGAGAAAGTATTTTCAGGATCAAGCGGCATCAAATTTCATCGAAACGTTTTGTGCACTGATTCGCAATCATGGTGCATTTATTTAGCGCTGATCAACCACACGCAACAGATTTAATTGCTCGCCTCAAACATCTGACACTTTCCACCGTACGTTCGTTATCATTTTTCTTGATGACATGAAATTCTACTTTTGATGAGAAGTTGCTGTGGTACCCGGTTAAGCCAATTACCCTCTCGCCTAGTAAGGCCCATTTTTTGTTGTCCAATCGCGTCTTTTGCAAAGTTGATTCCTCTTTAATATCGCGGGTTGCTGGCGTTGAGTCTGAGATAAAATACTTAACCTGGCATCTTAAAAAGGCACCAGTCTGCCTCTCTCCGTACATGGGTTCAAAGCATCACCAGAACGGTGGTGCATGTTGTGGCGTTGTCAGAGAAAGCTTTGCATATCGGTTTACAAGCAAACGTGGAAGCAATTGCTTTTGAAATTGACAAAAAATTAACGCTGCAGTAAACAAAATTGTGAGTTCTTTAAATCCTTGAATCAACACGCTGCTGACGGCGAGGACGCAAGTGAGAGCAGCAAGGAAGCACGAGCCGCCCGCGGATCAAGCAAAGTTCATCTGAAATAATTTGGACATCCGTACGAGGTTTCAGCCCAACATTTGTCCATTTGTTTGACCACCTTGTCATCCAACTTCCCCTTTGTGGAGTAGTCCATATTCGTCCTGAAATGCTCCATGTTGGAAGCACCAATGATAACTCCATCGCCGTGGTTGACATCAAGTGCAGAGTGATAGTACAACCATCTGAAATTTTAAGTCGGAGCTTGATGCCATTCCTGCTGCTGCTAAAATCACCAATTTAGTCCCAAAACACTTTACAACGAATGAAAACTATATAGATACGTATATACAGAGCGCACTTATCTACGTGTAGATTCAGACACTCGTCAGCACCGACAGGACCTTCACAAACATTTTCAGGTCGATCATACCAACTGTCATACGACCAACGGTCTAAACAGCAGAAATTTCACTCTGGACTCATTTTGGGCGATGTGGTGCGGGTGCACACGAAAAAAGTCAATTAGTTAAAGTCTGCTATAGTTGTGTGCAGGGCCGGCCTTTAGCCAAATTTTCCCAATCGGGTCCCGCGCTACGCCTACTATCCTACGCAAACTGACACTATTTCTATCGAAGCTGCTTGTGCAGTGCCGGCGCGCCGCCCATAGAGTAGGATCCGCTGCCAACGAAAATCAAAGTGACCTGCGCGGTTTTTAACACCGTAATCATCATAATTTGTTTTGTAATCGTAACAATAGTCACTGTTATTCCGCAATGTGCAGCTTAGTTTTTTCAATAGCACCTAGGGTTTTGAAGTTGTTTCCCGTTTTAGTTGTAAGCGTTGCGTATTTGGCAGGTCATGTTGCAATAGTTGCTGCTGTTTCAATGGCTACCACGATAAGTTAAGTTCACAATTGCAAAATGTGTGCTGCTTAGTCAATCTTTAGCGTTATTCATTTTTCCTCTCGTATAAGTCTGATGAGGCAACCTGATATTGGCGAAAACCTTTGAAATGCACCTAGTTTTAATTATGTCAACTGAATGGCTATTGCAGGTGCGCAAAAATAACGATTCCTTAAGAAGTACCAAGCATGGACGCGTATGCTTCGTGAGGAAATGGAAGCATTTATTCGAAAATCCGTGGAAATGTTTGAATTTCTCGCACACAATAACAGGCACACGTCTTTCCCTAATTTGTTTATAACCCTCAGGATTTACATAACCATCTCCGTGACCTTGGCATCTGGAAAAAGGAGTTTTTCTATGCTGAAACCAATTAAAACTTATTTGAGATCCTCAATCCAACAAGGGCGCTTAAATATTTTGGCGATTTTGTCCATTATTGAATCCAAAATTAGCAGGGGCTTAAACATGGACAAAATTCTAAAAGACTGCTGATGCTGAATAACGAAAAATAAGTTTCTCCTAGCAAAAGCAATATTTGTATCGCAGGCTACAATAGCCTGAAATGAGCCGCTTGGAGCTGACTTATCTGTTTCATTCGGTATTGTCGTCATTGTGCAGCATTGTAATACAAGGTCACATGCCTTGTAGTTTTTATTTGATGTCCTGTTGTCGTGTTTTTTTCTTTTGTTGATGTTTTGTAGCTAAGCAGTTATATCTTTGCTGGCTGGTCACATCAAGCAATGTTTGTTGATTCCATTTAAAACACGGGGAATGGCTGCCGTACCCCGCGGGAGTTACCTGGCCAGAGTGGAGGTATTGAATGTAGCAACTCTTGGGCTTATTGTGTGTTACGGTGATGTTCGTTGCAGTCTCTGCTGGAGATGTGAAACTTGAGTGAGTGCCCCCAGATACCCCTAGCTTGATATCGCCCCATAAGGTCTTGCTCTTTAACATCACCGATTTCTATCATTATGACTTAATGCCCCCTAAAAAAATTCTGCGTACGCCACTGAGTGGGGCCCCGCAAACGTGCTTCCAATCGGGGCCCGCACTTGCTATGGTCGGCCCTGCTTGCGTATCAACAAGTTTGCTCCAAAAAGTGGGTCATAATCGATCCTATCGTAGGATGTTCAGGTGTATAAGCAGCTGCGGACAAGAAAAGTATATATACCAAACATTGCGGAACTACCACGAGCAAGAAAGATGTAAGTTTTTGGCAGAGTGACTCATTACCTACAAAAGTAATTTGACACGAATATGCGCCCCTTGTTTCAGCATGCACTTTCTCATAGCAGATTTGTCAGCTTAATCTTCGCGAAATGAGATTTGGGAAACCCTCGATCAACTGCCATACAACGATCCAATTGGAATGCAGGCAACAAAACTGCTATACAGTTGCACTGAACTAGATTACAATACAGATCTCGATTTATTCAGCAGTACGGGGCATTTTTGTTATTGCAAAATTACGAAAAGGTCGAAGAGTTTACTACCTGACACATCCTGTTTAGTTTTTAGAAAATATATATTCACATCTATGCACGTTATCTGTTATATATCTTTGTGTTCCTTGTTAGCGCCATGACTGCGTAAGTGGTACTCCCTTGAGTGAGGGTGGAAAGACGTTAAACAATACATACAAGATCTAGCCCAACCGAAAATCTTTCTTAACACCTTCCGAAAGGTCTTTCTTTGATTTTATCGGCAACAGTTTAAATCAGCGGCGCCACTGCTATTATGAAACCTATTTCCGTTGGATGTGACTTGTGCGTCTTTGCTCGTGTGTATGCTTAACCCAACCCTTGAGTATGAACGCTGCAGCACACTTCAATCAGTGCCTTTCTGAGAAAACACTTCCGTTAAGTCCCGCACGCACAAATCACATACAACGAAAACAGGTTTAAATTGGCGGTCACGCTTCATAAAAACAATTATGCAAGATCTCTAATATGACGATTCAGGAGATGTGGGCAGCAAACGAATTTGAACATGCTCTATAGAAAAGTATTTTATTAATTGATTTCAGCTTGAGGCTAGATGCGACTAGAGATTATGGGTGCAACAAAACTGATTACCTGTATGCTGCTTCAGCAATGGACACCTTGCCTTCTCCATACACCTCAGTGAGTACTGAATCGATCTTGCCAATGCTTTCAAAATTTTCTGGCTTCCAATATCTTTAAACAAATCCGGTATAAACAACTCTCATATCAATTAATTAGCACATGCGCATTGGGATAAATTGCTAAGAAAGTATGCAGTCCTTTTTTCTTCACAACGTGCTTGTTTAGCCAAACAACAAAGACACTGCAATCTCAAGGTAGCACAATCTTTCACCGACTGCGTTCTATGTCCGGGTCTCTCTCAACAACAAGACTTTTCGGATGGGGTGCAACTGATTGTGTATTGTAGGCTTGCTGATGAGGAAGCAAAACACATTGTCAAGCATTGTTTGTTGTCTAAAAGTTGGAGTTTGTGCAACTGCTCAAACCATCTTCGACAAATCGAATCTGTTCATTGAGGACCATGGTTTTGACTGGACGAAGTGTTAATCAGTTACCACCGATACAGCAGCAGTCATGCAAGGTTCTTCAGAGTCGTTCGGAAAATCAAAATAATCTCACCTTATTGCGTTTGCACGACACATCGGGAGGTACTTGTTAAGAAAATGAAACAAGAAAACAATTAGCGGGGTCAGGAGATGGTTTCACACCAGCAATGTCCAACCCGCGGGCCACATTCGGCCCAGTCGAAGGTTTTGTGCGACCCAGTTTAGGTTTTCGCTGTAGTATGAGTATCCTACATACTCACAACCTGTCCTTATTTTGATAATTTTGAATTTGACGTTTTTGATGCAGGTAGTCCTCAGTGCCACTTTATCACGTCCGTTACCATTGCAGCGCTTTCAGTACTTTAGTGTAAGCTAAATTTAGTTTGCTAAGATCAAAGTAAGCCATTCAATGTGCGGCCCTCATTAATATGTCCTTCAATGTGCGGCACTGGTTAAAGATAGTGACGTAATTTTTGGCTCAATAAGGTATTTGTGTTGGACATAACTGTTTTAGACGATGAAATAAAGATAATGAATTTCATCCGCTCATGTTCAAAGAGACATCGAAATTTTTCAGAATCATACCAAAGCATGGAAGCAACGCTATGAAGTTGCTGTATCATGCTGAGGTACGCTGGTTATGTAGAGGAAAAGTTTTAAATCGCATGTTTCCACTGCGACAACAGTTTTTCTTGCTCAACAAGGATACCAATGGTTACTAATCTTCGGGAAAACGTTAGTCTTGCAAAATTGTTCTGATTGTCTGCAACATTTTAATACGCAAATCAATTGAACTTGTCGATGCAAGCAAAAGGATGTGACGTTCGAAGTTCGCAAAAAGATTGAAGCTTTGAACAAAAGTTGGAGTTGCGGCAAAGCAAAGAATCAAGCGGCGATTTTTCAAAGTTTCAATACTTAAATAAGTTCACCAAGACTAGCGATTCGGATATTGAAAACACAAAGATGGATTCAAAAATAAAATCAACTGTGCACGAGCATTTCAATCCACTACAACAAATTTTTGGAGTCAATTTTCCAAAGGTCGATTATTCGATGCTGAATTCTCTGCTGTGGAAACTACGGCCCTTCACAAATTACGAGTTCGATTTGGGTTCCGAGACAACTAAGCTGCGATCAGAGTTGGTTGATATTTTTAAGAGGGGGGCGCTTGAAAGAAGGTTAAAACCTTGTGTTTCAGAGTTGGAGAATGAAATTCAGCAACCACCACCGCATTAAATGAGATATGCATTCACGTTCATTTCCACTGTAAGAACTTTGTGTTGATACGCTCATTAAATCTGAAACATGAACGGATGTTCCACTTCGTGACATTGGTGGAGACCAGCTTACTTGTAAACAGATATGTACAAGTCCGAATCATCGCAGTTGTGAAAGCAAAGCAGGGTCGGTGGATGGCTCGAAAGCTTGCAGCTAACCTAGAGCTCATTGAAGCGGATTATGATGTCGTATATTGCACGCCTGGAAATATTCCATACTCGCTGCCCATGTTGCAGAGGTCATTTCGGGTTGACGACGATATGTTAACATAGCGTACTAGCAAATAACGTCAAGTCATATCACCGCCAAAATTAAGAGGCACTTTGCCTCTTAATTTGACCATGTTTGAGGGGGAAAGGCAATCCCTAATTGCGTAATGAAACCAGTGGCGTATCCAGCCCAAAAATTTGGGGGGCCAAAACGTTTGATTTTGGGCGAATAACAGCATTTTGTTTGGAAAAACGCCTCTCAAAGCACAAAATGACTATATTTTCTAAAAATTTGGGGAGGGCCATGGCCCCTTTGCCCCTCCTGGCTACGCCTATGAATGAAACACCTATATCGTGACGTTTTTGTTGTCATTTTTGCTAAATTCTCAACAGAAAAAAAGATGTACCTGTCTTCCTGTAACCAGCCATTTCTTTTTCGTAATAGCGTTTCCCCACTTCTTTTTAGCACTGCATCCTTGTTCATGTCGTAGCCTAAGTGGATATCGAACTGGTTGTTTTCAAACCAGAACGTCGCGTTACAACACACTGCTCTCCAGCGTAGAACGTGATTTGCCAAACAGACTAGTCATTGGCAAAACAACATTTACTTGAACTATGACAGAAAGCCATTTTTAAGACAACTTACTCAAGCTATCACAGTTCAGAGTTTCTCGCAAGACAAACTCTTACTTAAGGCAAAAAAGAATGTCATTCGTAAGACAAACCTAACTCATGCTATGAAATCAGAACTTTGAAATTAATGTGCTATGGGTAAACAAAAATATTGTGATAATTCGCAAGTTTACAGTAGTGTTACTTGTGATCAACAAATGCTAACTGCAGTGAAAATTGGAGTTGGTAGTTTAGGAGATACAAACTTCGCAAATGTTTTTCATCGGTTTGTTGGCATATTCTTTTTATATAGAAATTCCGAAAACAGTTTTGAAAACCGAAACTATGTGCTGCACTTGAACTTCGCCTTTGTGGCGTGGAGATTATTCAGCTGAAGTTTTAGACTTTTAAGATGGATGTTCGCACGGCTTACCGAAATTTTCAATCGATCCGCATTTAACGAAACGTTGGGAACCACTTCAATATAGAAACGTCCGACAAACAATGTAAACCTGCTCCTGTTCGCGCGAGCCACATGTTGGAACTTACCTGTCGCGATACGCCTGAGCCCAACCTTGCTTCCCGAAGAACCTTCCTGGCTCGTTGGTCAAACAGTCGTCATTAAATTTGTGTTTACCACTTAGGATGCCTCCACACAACGGGTTGTAAGCATAAAAGCTTATTCCAAAATACCTCAAACAGGGAAACAACTCTTTTTCAACCATTCGCGTCAGACAGTTGTACATTCCTACAAGAAAAAACAAATGTTTGCGTAAATACTCACTTTGTGGACATGGTTGTGGAAACGGCACCAATGAATATTTGACTATCCAGTCATTCGGAAGTTATCACACAAAGCAGAAAAAGCGCAAGGTTTTGAAACGTTGACGCCAATAAGCGATTTTCTGAAACAGTCCTTTCAGAGCCTTATTCGTCTTGAATCACTCTCTTTCGCAATGATTTCTAGCAACACAAAAATGAAAACATGCAGGCCAAAGACACATGCCGAAATTAAAGGAATTTTAACACAAAAGTACGTGCACACATTTGCATTCGAAATTCGTACAAATAAGTGGTAACATTTCTATACTATTTCACTTCATAATGCCCCAACGATACGAAACTGAACGTCAGTGTTTAATCCCTAAGGTCTTCTGTGCATAGAAGAAATGGGTGCGGACGCATAACAGAGAACCAGGTTTTAAAACAAAGTGATGTCCATGAGGCACAAGATGGCGATCATCTCGTTAAACACCACACTTGAGGGTGCTTTTGTTCAGACTTTGTTTAAATCGCTGAATTTATATGCAAACTTTTACACTGAAAAAATGCCCCAAACCTACAAAATCCGGTATTCACATTGGATCATATGCGAAAGCTGTAAAGTCTGTTGATGGGTCAAATTGGCGTTTAACTGACCAAAAATTGTCAAACATTTATATCAAGATTCAAGCAGTGCAAGCAAAGGTATGTATATTCGCGAGCATCCCGACAGCAGGTACACACACTTTTGTACACAATCTTAACTAAAAGTCGTCCTCGAAAGGAAAAAAATGATGTGCAAACCGTAAATACGTTATCTTTCATGTCTTTCAGTTTTGTTTCGATTAATATCATTCATGGTTCGATTTATTACTAAAATGTATGACGCTACCGGTCGAATAACAGTGAGTAAAAATGCCATTAAACGTGTTTACAATGCAGAGTGAAAAAAGGATTAATGTTTTGGTGTATTTATTATTTTTACAGCTTGTGGTGATTTTACCTAAGCTGCAGTACTGTTTTTTATTGCATGTGAAGCGTTTTGCGTAGCACCTTGAGCAGAAAAATATCTGAAATACCTGAAACTGGCAGTATAGAAAGAAGTAACGATAATAATGACATCAACCAAACGACCGACAAAAAGCTAAATATACCTCGCAAGCCATAAAATATCAAGTTTTCTTAGAACAAGGTTTGCACCGATTAATTAGTGGATATAGTCAGTAAACGGCTATTTTGACGATTATTCAGCTTTTGGCTATTCTATTGGAAACATGCCAACACTTGATTTACGGGACAACATGAGTGGCCACAAAATTTTGCCTGTCAGCAACACTGACAATTAATAATTAACCTATTTAGTATGCTAACCAACCTTCAAGGCTTTGCCCCTTATATCCTTCACTATGGATATAGAACATTTCTTCCGGATCTGGAACCACAATGGTCATGGGTATATCCTTTATCAAATAGCAATTTCCGTCTAACATCCGCATCACATGTCAGAGAAAGAGAGCCCACATTGCCTCAGGATTTGCAATTTGAAGGTTGCAGCAAGTGTTTTGGTGGGTGGTTCTTAACCCGTTCTTAACATATACCGTGGCCCACTATCACTCCGGATGATGACACCGTGGCCCAGAAACATTTGCTCATAAAATGATACCAATTATAGAATACAGTTAATTTTTGAAGCTGAAACAACGATTGTTAATAACCTGAGAAAAGGCGGAAAAGCAGGATATTTTGTTATGAGTTTTAGCAGTAGTTTTGTACACAAAAATTTTGTGCAGCTACTGAAAAATGGTGCTTTAATCCAGTTCAATCCCAACTACTTGCAATGTTACACATGAAAAATGACAAATGTACGTTGATTTAAGTATCTCATCAATGAGACCGGTGTTCCTGTTTCTTCTGAAGCATATTCTCACTCCGCGGCTTTAGCTTCGACTGTCTGCTACAAGCATATTTCTTTGCATCATTTTCAGTGTTGATAAGACAGAGAAACTCCAAAAAAAAAGTATATGCAGTAGTAGCATAATTTGCGTGAAGGTTATATCTTACGTTTCATCTAGTCAACCTAAAGTGACACACAAGGTGGGTCATGACCCATCGGTTAAGAATCACTGGTTTTGGTGGATTTTAAGAGAGAACAATTTGTTGAAGTATTTATTAAAATGAAGTTGGGTAGTTGAATTGGAAAAGAACATGAAACACAAACATTGGCAACAACATGAAAAACGATCGGCACCTATGAATAAGAGGTGGCTACATCAGCGAGGCATATAGACAGACAAGAAACTGTATGCATCAAGAAACAATGAAGTAGGATTGTCTACTGGCAGTATCCAACTGAAACTGTTACGCAGTACCAACCCCAAAGACAATACTACCTTACCCTAAAATTTTTGCACAAAACGCAGTCGTATTTACCCAAAGGCAAAAGTAACCACGAAAAAAAAGATTATGATGATACAAGCCTCCTTAAGAATGAAATGATATTTTGAAAGCTGGTGCTCAAATTGGAGAACTTTTACATAAAATGCATGAGCATCAGGAGTTCCCGATTTTCAGGGCAGAGCCAGTTGCAGGCAGGTTTGTATGCTAACTCCAGCGTTAAATACCCTCTTACTTTCAACAGAGGAAGCTGGGGTACTAAAATACTTGAAATTAAGTTTGCTCAAAAGACGAAAAGTTCTAGTTTGGTTTCTTCACCACAGAAATGAACCATCATATCTTGGGAGCAATGGAATGTTTAAATATTGTTCCAATTCTTTATTGCAATGTATTTCCTTGCTTGCTCGCCTTATTTTCTGTAGCCTATCTTACTTGTGGGTGCCTGCTAGGGTGCATCAGGAGCCCTCGACTTTTTTCAAGCAACTTCTACCTAGTGTTTAAGTGTTGCATTTTGGTAAAAAATGAGACCTCTAAAAATTTTTCGCAATTGGTTGATGTTTAGGGGTTCATCGGGACTCCCAAAGTTTGACCGGGGGGCGATACTTGCAAATAATGAAATTTGGCCATAACTTAGTAACCACTTGGAGTAGAAACATGATTTTGGTGTCTCACCCTACTAAAATACATACCAGTTATCTATTAAAGCTATCAGAAAGACCTAAAAGGTTAAGCAATTTCCATTTGCAGTGGTTTTTGCTAATAGAAATCAAAATTTTGTGTTTTTTACAAATATGTTTTAAACTTGTATTCTGTACTCTTCTTGTTGGTCAAGTTTCAAGCCCTGGTGGTATTGCTAATACCACTTTTGGTGAAATAAACATGTATTTGTCAAATTATGTAAAAAATAGCTGAGTGTGCAGAATTGTCATGAAAAACAAGCAGTGCAGGACCCATAGGCGTAGCCAGGGAGAGCCCAGAGGGCCATGCGCACCGGATTTCAGCCTATCTAGTCATTTTGTGCTTTGAGAAGTGGCGTCCCAAACAAAAGTGCTGTTGTTTGCCTAAAGTCAAACATTTGCCCCCCAAAGTTTTGGGTTGACTACACCACTGGCAGGACCTCCAATGACCACGCTGACAATAAAAAATTGATAATTATCAACATGATACAATTGTCACTATTGTATTTCTTCTGCGTCACAAGACTTGGAACAGCAAAAAAATGTCAATTTTCTGTCATTTTCTTATTTCTTGGTTGACGCAAGCTTGGATGATATTTCTGTCTTGTTCCACCACTTGTACAAAATTTTGATAGTGTTGCTAAAACTTCGCTGCAGCAAACACACAGTCATATATCATATTAATGGCACCAATTTTGACAAGAGCATTGTAATAGATATACTGGTGGGTCTGGCCAGTATAGAACATCTTCAACCATAAAGGAATGACCATTGTTTAAGAGAGTAAAGATACCCAAGTGTGCCAAAGTAGGGCAGCTGTCAATTGGCGTAAGAGCTAACAAGCAATCTGCCAATTCTAGTTTCTCCATCTCGTTCAACTTACAACTAAACAATGAGAGTGGAACCATTTCTAAAGTAAGATGCCAAAAGATGGCGACTAAATGCTTTGACAGCAACATTTGAAACTGAGCTGTCAACAGCCTGATGCTGATGCAACAGAAGATCTTTGCAAAGTCGCAAATCATTGTAAGCCCATCAACAGTACAACTGCTGGTAAACCATCACGCAGTAAGTTAGAGTGTCAAGCAAAATAAATCTTTAGCTGTAGCAGCTGCATTCTTGTTGTGATGGTGCCTAGGGGTAGTTATAGGATCCTTGCTTCAAGCAAAAATATTTTACTTGCATAAAACATCTTGCCTGTCTATCTTGTTTTCTGGACTTCTCCTGGTCTCTTGAAAGGAATGTTTTCTTATTCAAGATAAGAAAAAGCTCAACAAGTTCAAGATAATCATCTGCTGTGAAAAGTCTGTTACAAGTTCTTACAACAGAATTTCGTACAAGTGGTGAAACAAAACAAGAAAACATCCAAGCTCGCATCATACGGGACAGAGAATTTACAACTTTTTGTGCTGTGTTTTGTGAACGCACAAGACATTTAGAACTTTTGTGTCTTTTTGCTGTGTATTGTGACACAGAAGAAATGCAATAATGACAATTGTATCATGTTGATGATTATATCAATTTTTTATGTTGCCTTTCCTCAGCATGGGCATTGGAGGCCATACACTGCTTGTCTTATTGTTACAATTTTGCACACTGATCTATTTTTCATGAAATTTCACACATATTTGCTTATTTTACCAAAAACGGTAGTAGCAGTACCCAGTGATAGTATGACTGGAGTCTATTTTCTGTTTTGACTATGCCTTATGGCAGGTGTTATGCTAGATTTTCTGGATTAGGTATTCCACCTAAGACTGAGGTAGAGCCGAGTTTCAGCTTTTCACTGAGGGGTCCACAGCACACAACACATTGTACAATACATCGTGGTTTAATGAAGTGTTTACATATCACAATCATGGCAGTCGCCTCATACTTTTAGTTTGAGTCTTTTGTTGGGGCATGTGACAT
>JGI24021J15306_10004944_pt1 | contig 15677 bp, 12 predicted proteins | sample Ectturendosymbi1_FD_15306 | JGI IMG/M metagenome (IMG submission 15306)
AAAGTATCAAAAGACTCGGATTGTAGCCTAGTTTCCAGTAAAAACTTCAGTGAAATACTACCACCTAACGGTTGGCGCCCAGGGCCAAGCAAAGTGGGGCAAGGTGGCCTAAAAGTCGTCCACTTATGACGTCACTCACAAAAAAAACGCACCCTCCAAGCAAAAATTTTTTTTCGAGTGCAGACTAGAAGACTTGCCCCGTCTTTTGAGACTTCTACCGGGTCTGTAGATCATACCGGACCGGAGAAATTCCCACGCAAAACCATATGCGTTTAGGCAGGTTTTTTTTCGAAAATCCCCGAAAGCAGCCAGACGCCGAAGAGTTAAGGTATAAGTTTTGTTTTTCATTTTCTATTCGAAGTTTTGTTTAACAAATGTTTTTATGGTGCGACCATGATTTAGGTAGTTACAAGGTGTTCTCACTTGGTGAAGGATGTGATAGGATGTTGTTTTGTTTATGCTCAAGCTGTGTTGGTTGTTCTGTAGTTGAAAAATATTAAACTTTTTTAAACGAAAACATCCGCTTGTTAACCTGCTTGGTTGCGTGAAAATTTTGACTCGAACAGGGAAACGTGCTGTCTATTTATTCTGTCAACTTGTGGTGGATGCAGTTTGTGTGTTTATTTGATCACAGTGATTAATTTCTCACCACATGCCCAAGAAGCTGATGAAGCTGCAGCTGCATTCTCCACGTAATTTAGTAGGAACTCCTAGTTTTGCAATTTTGCACATCCAAGCCCTGCTTGTTTTTCCTGTTGTTACTTGTACACAACCTAGTGGCAATCTGTTGACAATTCAGCAGTAAGTATGAGTGACCGTTGATCCCACAGATCTCTGTACGAGGTGTTCTTGTGTATTGTTCTGTGTTGGAAGAAAGTGTTAATGATGCACAATGCATTGTTACAGCACAGTTGCAGCAGGAGCCTCCCATTGTCACTGAGATTAGCATCACTATGTTGACCAATCATGCCCTTCCACACTCCAGCATCATTTCTAACATGTGCACTGAAGCCTCCCAAAAGCATCTTGGACTTATTCAATTTAGCCTTTCTCAGGGCATTACTATTTTCCTCCAAGCTCCATGGTGTTAGAACCATGACACTTAGATGATGAGATGCCAACAGCATCCAGGATATATTGTTATCTTCTTCAACCAGTCCACGCTCTTTCCTGTAAGTGAAGTGATGTACTGCACTAGTTTCTAATCGCTAGCTTATGGCAAGATTGCCATTTACATGTGGCTTTCAAGTCTGCCAAAGTACAAGAACTCTGCGCTGGCCTCATTTGCTTCTGCAGATGCGTAACAGGTGCAAAGCTGAGTGTTTAAGTCATTTAAACTTGGCACTTGATGTTATACAAAGTGCTTGATGTCAGTTGAACTTTAAGCCAAAGCGCTTGACATCAACTGAACGGAATTTCTTAGATTTAATGAGATGTACAAAATTGGGTTTCATTATATTTTTTAAAACTTTACAGTTCATACCTGGAAACCATCTAGATATAATATTTTCAAACTGCAAAACGTTTAGTGGCTAGGCTAAAATATTTCATTTATACTCACCATGTGTTTGTGCTTTTGCCAGAGGATCCAAATATTCAGAGTTTGGCTGGTAAGGTGGTGGCAGTGCTAGGAAAGTAAAAAAAGTAAACAATCAGGTAAATTTGATCTTCAGATGCTGGGTAAGACTGGATGGTGATCAGCTATTTAGTGTAATTAACAGTGAATCATGCTGATTCATGGCAGCTATATGTTTTATTATACAGTTTTTAATTTTGATCTTTACATGTCGGCTGCTGATATTAGGTATGATACTTACTGTTTTGTGAAAAAGTAGGTTGAAGTTGTGAACATGATGGAGATGGTACAATTGTTTGATTGTTGGAAGCAGGCGAAGGTGCCTGTAACATAGTATTCACAAATTAACCTATAGCAAGCACTGTCATCATAGATGTGCAGTAATTCCATATATAAAACTACTTATCCAGAATATTTCCTTTTGTAGAAATTTGTACTTGTGTATGATGCTAACACCTTAAGAAAACTTTCTACTTGTACTTCTTTACTAGCTAAATGACAAGCTATGCATGTGTTGCTATCTACACTATCCTTTGCTTCATCTCTATTTGCTGATTTGTAGACTTGTCTGTCAAGCTGTAATTGATTTTGTCTTTAAAACAACTTCAAATTCTTCAAATTTTTCTTTTTGCCTTTGTTGCCTAATGTATGTGTACAATCTTGATCAGAATGCATGCAATTTATGCTCAACCAAGGTTGCAGTAATGGTGATGTATATTGTATAATTAAGTGTTTTCTGTATCACCTAGCCAGTACTCGGTGCTTTCATTCATTTTAAGTTAGAGATCGTTTACATGTAATTTGTTAACGCAATATTGCTTTGGACGCTTAAACATAACTTTTAGGACACATAACCTCTATACTAGCAATGAATAGCTTCAAATAGGCAACAGAAGTTAAGAAGATGAATTCTTGAAAAGGTCCAAGGGTCCTATCACTCTTAACATTTGGCACAACTGCACACCGTTTTTTTCAGCGTTACTTGAGAGGCAAAGGTGACCTTAGATTGCTTCAAACATGGCTCTCTGATGCAGAGGTCGTAGAGCTTGCTCTCGTAATCATAATTTTTGTTACGTACATTGATTTGGCTGAAGGTCAGGGACTCATGACAGCACAGATGTCTGCATTAATTACAGTGCTACATAGTTCAGTGTGACTTTGTCAACCCAGAAAGAAAGTCAGTTCCAGCATGCCATTAATCAAAAGCTTCAGATCAACCTGTAGCTCACAAAATGCAGCCAGCCTTTTGTTGTAGATATCTTATGCAGATAATATTTGTTGGTTCTTCTTTGAATATAATCTATTGGATACACATGCATCCCTCAAACAACTACAAGAAAAAGTTGCATCTGTACCTGTATCTCCAGTTGAAATGTTGAGTTGTCTGCTCCTCTGCACAAAACAAAAGTAGAAACAAATTACTACAAGTTGTAGAAAATAAATCAGCATTTATCTGGTTCTGTTTTTATTATGAGCCTCTTAAAAGAATCTGTGTACACTTGATAAAAAGTTCTATAAATTTTGTATGCATAGCACGTTGCTCAATTTAGCTGCTTATAGGCTTTTGCTTCTATTACTTAGTATTTACACTGTAGACTTGGTTGTAATAGTGACAACCATGGTTGGTGTGAGCCATGCTGAAATTTCTTGAACCTAACCTCAAAATGTGTCATGCCAAAATTTTCTGAAGCTTGAGAGGATTCATTTCCAGCATGGTGATGACTATTGGCACACTGATGGTGTGATGCAATACCACCCCTCATTACAATTTATAGAACTCTACCACAGATTTCCCCGAGCAATTCCTTTGCAAATGCATCAGTATACCAGTTGGTGCTCTTTTCACACATTTTGCTACGGACTGTAAACGCCAAACTCGTAGCTGTGGCTGGAATCATTCAACTCCCGCAGTATTCTATTTGAATAAGAGCTGATGATGCCTACTTCGTCAGCGAAATGTATACTCTGTGAGATCTTAGTGTCTGATTCTTTGAGAAAGGATTTCATTCCATAGACAGACTCCCACAGTACTTTGGAAAAACAAAAATACCAGTGAACTTCAAAAATGCTATTGCTCGATTACTCTTAACGCTTGGTGCCACATGCCAGATGGCTTAAATGATAACTGGAAATTCCCGCATCATTCTACATTGCCATAACTAGATAATTCCCTGTATCTAGCATTGCAATAGGGAATGGTATAAAAGGATCATTTACGACGAAATCACGATTCTGCTTAAGTTGACTAAATTAGATGAGTTGCAATTGCTAGCTTCAACATACTACACAGACTTACGGTTGGTTATCGTTTCTTCTTACTTCCCTTCTTGCTTTTCTGCGAGCGTACTTCATAACATTTGTGTCCCAAAACACGGCGCCGGCTACAACGAAAGAAACCAGAAACGAAGCTCCTGCGACTAAGACAATAGCATTTTAGCTGTCTGTCAACTCTCTGCAAATGCAGATGCTTCGCGAGCAATTGTATGATCATTTTCACTGTTTACGGTACCTTTGCATGAAGGACCAACTTTTGACTGCAATGTTTTTATGACGAAAACCCACTTACTTGCTGCATAACTGTAGAATAGGATGGTTATGGCGCTTGGCTCTTCCATCCCGCTTGAGAAAGCCAAAATGTTTAGTCTGAACGTGCTGATGTTTCTACGAGGAATTACTAAATATGGGATATTGCTTTAAATGGTTGAACTGGATGCCGTGACGAGTTTAGTTCCTTTTCTTTTCGCTTGACTTCTCATGCTTACTTCAGCGAACATTTTTTATCGCTTGGAGTCAGTCATCTGCTGCTTCTGACCGCATGCGTTGCCCAGGCGCGTGCGAAGTTATTGACTATGGTGCACGCATTAGTGTCTTTATTCGTGTCGTATGTATTCACAATGTTTTCTAAGAAAGCAAATGGTTTGTTTGCTGTATTTATTAATAGTTGTCGACGTAGTCGTTACACGCTTCAATGAAAATTCCCACAAATCTTGATTTTTTGCAGTTCTGGCTTGGCTGAGAACTGCGTGGTTGCAAAAGTTAACAACGAAATCTGGGACCTTGAAAGGCCTTTGGAAGGTGATGCCAGTTTGCAACTCCTAAAGTTTGACGATGATGAAGCCAGGGTAACTTTGTTTTTTTGCTAGGTTTTCTTACACCGATGTGCGTTTTGCGTGGAACTTGAAATGCTTGTTGTTGTTTGCCGCCGACTGTGCCTTTGAGGTCTCTGCTTAACTGCATCGAACCAAAGGAACTAACCTCAAACTTCGTCACTTCTATTGGCATGCTACATTTTGCATGTTGTAAAACAAGATGCAAGCTCTACCCTTATTTCTGAGGGTTGGCCACTACGCCGATGGTTACCTCTGAAGACAGTTTTTATCATTTTGCAGTTTTGTATTATACTGCTGGAGAAAGCTTTTGCAGGAAAAACTGCCGACTATTTTCGTTGACTAAGTGGATGCCTTGTTTTAACGAAGTGAGACATGCTTGCGTAAGAAGCTGGCTTAAAGTTGAACCACCCCTGAGTCCAGTTGAAATTAATTTATTTCAGTTTGCGGCTGTTTTTTTTGGTCATAGACCAAAATGTTTATGAAATGACCGAAAAAAATTAAGTCGGTTCGGCAAGAATGTCTGAAAATACTATAGGCTAATGCAGTGTTTCCCAAACTGTGTGCCGCTGAAGAGGCTGAAGTGGGCCGCGAAAGTTTTATGTTTTGACAAAACCTTCTGTATGTTACATCACTTACGTTAAAAAGTTTGTGAAGAGTAGGTTTTTATAAAGTAGGTGTGCCGCGGCCAAACCCAGTATTTATTAGAGTGTGCCGTAACGAAATAAAGTTTGAAAAGCGCTGGGCTAATGAACACTGTTGCGGCGAGTTTTAATACAACTGAGACAAATGACCGCAATGTCTCAACAAAACAAAACAGGCTCGCGGAACCTTGTCGCACAATTGACAACGTGCAGTAGTTTTGTTAAGTTAATTTTAAAATTGCCCGCACCTTCATAAGATGTTAATCAACGTTTAGTAGTTTATTTACTTGGTTCAACCACAATCGCGGCGCATCTCTTATCGCGGTACCCTTGTTTCGCCACACTGCACCATCGGACACACAAACTTCATCATCTGTTGTAACTCTGTCCTCCTGGAGGCAGTCAATTTCGTTTTAGGTAATTACGGAATCGATGGATCAGCCGTGAACTTGTTTTTTCCATGAAATGATTTGAACTAATCACGTAGACTTTATAAGGTCTTTCACGACCAACCTAAGTGAATTTTTACCAGTTCTGTCGACCAAACTCCTATGATATTATCACCTCTCTGATGAACGTTCATCGTCTCAGTTCCCTAAATTTTCCTTCTTTTTCTGTCTTTCGAGTGCGCCTTACGTCAGTCGTCACGCAAGCTTCTCACGACCGCAAGAATTGAACAGTACTGGAACACTGTTTCAAATGCATTGTGAAATTCAGAGCGCTTGTGCTGCCGATTTTTCTGTCCCAGTGCACAGCAGTTATGTCGGAAAACTTGAGAGGCTTGTCCGATGCGAGTCGCTACTCCCCATTTTTAGATCGTGAAATGCGTGCTGTTACTAGAGCTTATTTTTTTAAACCCTGTGTGTGGTGCGATTCAGCAATTTTTCGTCTTAAAACAAACAACTTTATCAGCGTGTGCCATAAGATCTATCCTACTTTAAATCGTATGTTAGTGCGTTTTTTTTCAGGGATTCAAATGTGGCTTTGTTGATTTCCAAGCGCATATTTGGACTTCTTCATATAATTTTCGACTGTTGTGATGAATTCTGTGTCGATCTCGTGGGCGCAATTTTAATAGCGATCAGACCGCGAACGGTACATTGTCATGTCGATATTAAATCGGTTGATGTATCAATTGTGTCATATCGGGGAAATTCCGCCAATATATACCGGCAATATTTGCTGTTGAAAGCCAGTAAGGTTATTGGTTTGTCTTGGTGGTTCGGAAGCCAAAGTTGTTTATTTCAGCTTTGATATCAACGCTGATTCTCAGTCCTGTTCCTTGCCGCACAAAGCCGTCCGACACTATGTATGTAATTTTCGACGAAACAAACCGGGCTACGACGTAACACACGGTCGTAGTAGTGAGTTTTCTTGCGGTATACGGACAACTAACAGCGAACAAATCACGGCTTGCGCTGTTGATTTGATCTATTTTTGTGTCCCACGTCTGCGCGGAATTTGTTGTTGTACGGGTCTTTAGGATAACTTAAAATTGTTTGATTTCAAATCGTAATTTTGCAAATATGCAAACGTTTCAGTGTAACTCTTATATTGTAAACCATTCCCACTTTCTTGTGAGTTGTTTTCAAATGCATTGTAGTCTTTTAACTGTGGCATGAATACTGTAAAAAATAGCGGCAATTATAAATTATAAAATTCGGCATCGACCCAAAAACGTCTTGTCGGTCGCGCTCTATGTCACTACCGATTAGAGCTTGTAGACCTGAATTAAGCGTGGGATCAGGCAAAGCTATGCAGAAAGTAATGTCACTGCGCACACTGATGCACAGAGCTAAGTATACAGTAGAATTGTCCTACGGACGGAAAAAAGCGTCGTTATAGCCGAACTGTAATAAATCGTTGCTTAAATGGCTTTATAGTTAAATGCCCAAGCCTGGCAAGGGTTAAAAGTGTTCTTTGATCGGGAATTCTGCTTGCTGCATGGTGTTTTCGCGTATACTCTGATAAGGAAGTGAGAAATTACTTTTTCAAAGTTGTAGTCAACGTCGTTCTCGGCATATCTAAATCACGTGCAAATTTTGCCATTTTCGCTATTGCACGAAACAAGGATGTCATACTTCTTCCATAATGAGATACTGCTTCTTTTGTTCACAAATAATTGCACTGCTCCACCAAGATTATCGATCAAACTGACTGCGGCAACAATCCCTAATACTGTACAGAAAAACTCAAAACAATTCGCCTACATTGCTGCTGATGGCCAATCCTTCATGCCATTCGCATGTTAAACCTATCACGGCTCAACGATTGGCCGCTTAACTTAAATGTGTTCCTATTCGGTCATAAAAGAGTCGTGTGGTTGGGCCACATACCCGAGCTTACACTTCTAACTGTAAAGAAAACTTGGAACTGCATGTCGTTATAAACGAACGAAATATTCTGCGGGACCGACAAAAAGCGTCGCTATGGCCGAAGTGACGGTACAGCCGAACTCGAATGCACATAAAAGATAAGAATTATGCCGGGACCGACGAAAAAGTTTCGTTATAAGCGAATTGTCGTTATAGCCGAAGTCGTTATTAGGCGAATTCTACTGTACCACCTTACCGTTGCTCAAATTATGATATTTCTTTTATGTTCTTGTTTTTCATGAAGGAGGTTTATTGGCATTCAACCGCTCATGTCCTTGGTGAAGCTATGGAGCGCACTTATGGCGGCTGTTTGTGTTATGGGCCTCCTATTGAACAAGGATTTTACTACGACATGTTTATGGATGGCAGGTATTTTTTCGAATTAAGAATACTCCGCAAAAAAAGTTACAGGTTGCGCTTTTCCGCGCTCAGACTGTGTTCACACAACGATTTCGACAAGTCTCATGGGCATGTACGTATATGTTTATGCGCTTGTCAGTTTGAAAGGTAAGCTATCGTCCCAAACGGTTGGTTATTTGCTTACGATCGGAGTAGTACAGTGTTGGGTGCTTCACGTGAAAGAGAGAAGAAGCGTAACGACAACAAGACTGATTCACGCTTCGCAGGTTCTAGTTGTTCGTTTCCTGGTATCCTCGCATTCGATTATATTCTGCCAGAGAAAGTTCTGTGTTTTTATTTTTGTCGGTCGCGATTGAGCTTGGGTGTCATCCCATTGTCACTTACCCCGATTTTCAGCGAGCAAGAAATATAGAAGCTGATTTGAAAGATAATCGATGAGCGAAAACTGTGGTCAACAGAAAAAAAATTATATTTAACCAAACCCATTCTTGTCAAGCTCAGTTCCGTCCAAAAACTTGTTGATCGCCCTTTCACTATTCGGTGTCTGACATTTCTATGAAAAAATTAGCATTCTGTTGAAAGTCTTTCGTGAAATATAACTATGCATTTTACCTGCGCAGTATTTTTCAACTAAAATTTTTATGCTGTTTGTGTGACCACAATTGCGCATTCGGCAACTACCTCGATGAAATCGTATGCTCCTATGCTTTTGTGTCATGGAAGTTCAATAGCTTATAAGTTAGGTTTGTGTAGGTATCATTTGATTGTACATGACCATAAATTGTACACGGAAATGTTTGCTGAAATTTTCGAGTTTCGTGACGTTTTTTCATGAACTACTGAAGATTTAAATATTCAGAAACAATATCTCCTGAACTGTTGCTATATTTATTGACGAAAAAGATCGGAACTGGTAATATCAAGCTCGCAAAAATGTTAACGTGCGGTTAATTTTTTCACTATGCTGTGGGTTTTGAAATGTATCATCTTATTTCAAGGATTGTGTCTGACAAGAACGATTTTCCTGTGGTTGAATCCTTGATGCGCACAATCCTGAAAGAAAAGCAGCCCTTTGAGCGACTTGTTGTTACAAAAGAAAATCTTTTGAAGATGTTCGCCTANAACAAGTTCAAGGTTTGCACATAGTTGAGTTCATTGTTTTTCGATACCGTTTTTATCACTTTTTAAAAATCTCATGTGCTTTGTNTGATTATTTAATCTGCTTGTGATGCACACATGTAAAGCATCCAAATGGGAGCCGTNCCTTATGACATCTTTTTGCAGTGCCGCATACTTAATGAAAAAGTTACCACCCCGACCACCACGGTGTATAGATGCGGACCACTGATAGATTTATGCAGAGGACCGCATGTGCGACACACAGGCAAAATCAAAACCTTTCAACTGTACAAGGCAAGTGTCGTGTGATCTGGGACGGTACTGTCTTTTAAACTAAGATGCTGACATTGTAAGACACAGTGACGCGTTGGAAACGTGGTTGCTAAACAAGGCGTCGCACTGAACAGTTCAAAGTTTCTAAACTAATGTTTTTGAGCAAACTGCAGAGTTTATATTCAAAATGTGTTGATATTGTATAACAATAGAAATTGTGGTTCGTGTAATGTTTTCTTCGTTTTTGTTATGAAGTTTCCCATTGCTGTTAAAATCTGTTTAGGTTGTGGACTGTTTTTCCGTTTGATTTTCGTGTTTGGTTTTGGTTTTAAACGTTCCAGACATGGCACAATGTGTTGAGGCCCTGACCTGTGTTTATGAAGCTGAACAACGTATCGCGTTTTTTGTCCAGAACTCGGCCACGTACTGGGAAGGCAAGGCGGACATGGAATCATTGCAGAGGATCTACGGCATAAGTTTTCCCGACAAAAAAGAGTTGAAACAATGGCAAAAGATTCAAGTAACTAACGCTGTGCCAGTGTCAAAAGAAACTTGTTGTGTTTTGAAATTCAAACGTTTTAATTTTTGAAATATCCAGGAAGAAGCAAAATTGCGAGATCATCGCCGACTCGGTCGAGAGCAAGAGCTGTTTTTCTTTCATGAACTAAGTCCAGGAAGTTGCTTCTTTTTCCCTCGAGGAGCGTTTATATACAACACGCTGATAAAGTTCATTAAGGTATAAGTTTTGTTTTTCGTTCTCTAGTCGAAGTTTTGTTTAACAAATGTTTTTATGGTGCGACCGTGGTTTAGGTAGTTACAAGGTGTTCTCACTTGATGAAGGATGTGATAGGANNTTGTTTATGTTCGAGCTGTGTTGGTTGTTCCGTAGTTGAAAAATATTAAACTTTTNTAAACGAAAACATCCGCTTGTTCACCTGCTTGGTTGCNCGAAAATTTTGACTCTTGAACAGGGAAACGTCCTGTCTATCTGTTCTGTCAACTTTTACCGAAGTTTNACGAATCGTATGTAGTGCCCTGCTGGCATTCACGTGGTGGATGCAGTTTGTGTGATTATTTGGTTTTATAGGAGGAATACCGAAAGCGCGGATTTCAAGAGGTCATATCTCCCAACATTTACAATTCAAAACTGTGGCTTACATCCGGGCACTGGCAACACTACGCTGAAAATATGTTCTCGTTCGAGTCGGAAAAAGAAACTTTTGCAATGAAACCGATGAATTGTCCCGGACACTGGTAAGTAACGCTTTTTTCTTGTGCACCAGTAGTATGACCCCCCCAGTCATGCCTGGAAAGCATGTATGACTTAAACGTGATCGCTCATTTTATATCATAAAACAAAGGGCAATGCTTTGTGTTTGCACTCGCGGAGATTTGATTTTTAAGATAGCGCTCGTGATCAACTCCACCGCGAGTGCTCTTCATTCAACCCGCACTGATGAAAACGGTGACGTCGCGCTTGTTTTCAGTCTGATGTTCGCGCACCGCAACCGATCGTGGCGTGAGCTGCCGCTTCGCTTCGCCGACTTCGGAGTGCTGCACAGGAACGAACTGTCTGGCGCCCTCACCGGCTTGACGAGAGTGCGACGCTTCCAGCAAGATGACGCTCATATTTTCGCCCGACCCGACCAGATCAAGCAAGTAAATGGCCTGCACTTCTTTGGATTGGCTGATGCCAAGACTTTCTGCTCGCTTGTTTGCCACGCGCTGTTCCTCAACCGAACCGATGTTATGATTTGACTCGTAGAGGTTTGCAACGGATGAAGAGGTATAAGAAGCATCGAGCGCTCGGTGTCAGCGAAGCCGTGTGCGACCGCACCACAGATGCTTTATATTTCAAAGCACACGTTATTAATTTCCGACTTTCTAAGAATAGCGTGGAAAGAATGCTGATTTAAAAAACGTTTGCGGCTAATCGCGTAGATTTTATGTGATTGTGTTCTGCACTTGTGTTATTCCAGGAAATCTACGGTGCATTGGACTTTCTGAAAACCGTCTACGAAACGTTCGGTTTTTCTTTCAAACTTTACCTGTCAACGCGTCCGGAAAAATACCTCGGCGACTTGAAGCTGTGGGAAGATGCAGAAAAGGTGAGTTGGTGCTGCTCACCTGTCCAGCAGACTCCCATGCTTTAAATGGAAGTGTTGCAAACTAATTTTCTAAAACAACGACAGCAACTGGAGGAATGCCTTGACGAGTCGGGATTGGCGTGGAAGCTTAATCCAGGGGATGGTGCATTCTATGGGCCGAAGATCGATATTCAAGTAAGTGGTGGTTTGATGTTTTATTTGCAAACGTATTCCTTTGGTGTTAGACAAAGTGAAAACCTAGTTTTCTTTCTTGTTTTACGCCTTCAGCCATTTTGAAAAATTATGAAGCTTCCCGTTTTCTCCAATCACCGCAATCGTTTCGAATGTTGCTTGATTATGACGACATTAGATTCTTTTCCGAGCGGCTGAAACATACTCGTATATCTTCTTGCTTCTGTGCAATTTATTTTAAGTGAACAGACTCCAACGAGCGCCGCCCTGTAATAACTGCTACACAGTAGCACAGCTCAGCATGCGAGAACACTTGGCCTAACTAACCGCAGGTGATAAAGAGGCAGATGCAACCAGGGGGAGTTATTCTACGATCGGCACATCAGCGGTCCATTGTTTTGGTTGATATTTAGGGCAATGCTTTCGTAGTCTTTACGATCGCTACGGAACTGCGTTGTTTTCAGATCATGGATGCGCTCCGGAGGCCGCACCAGTGCGCCACCATTCAACTGGACTTCCAGCTTCCCATACGGTTCAACCTTAATTACGTCACGTGGGTCAAATGCTGTTTCAGACGCACGTGGAACTTCCGACACGCAAAACTACTGCGCCTTATTTTGTCTGCAGCGGTGAAGGAGACGAGAAACGCCAGCCTGTCATTATACATCGCGCTGTCCTGGGATCGGTGGAGCGGATGATCGCCATTCTCACTGAAAACTACGGTGGAAAATGGCCGTTGTGGTTGTCGCCTCGCCAGGTTGGTGGTTTGTTACTTATACCTGTTTATTAATTATTTGCCTGAGACACGAAAGAGAATTGAAGCGTGATCTTGCAGTTCTAAGAATTGATAATCTCAATACCCTTTTAACGCTTCTAACCACATCGTCCACAGTAGACATGAAGGTTTTCGCGTTGTTGGTGCAAAACGGAGATTAATCGTACAACGTCTCATCACGGGTCTTTCCCCACACGTGGTTGCTGTTCAATGTTCGGTCAGACACAGTCACTGTGCAGTGCTTCTCAAAACATTTACCTTTTTCAGTTGAGATCTAAAAACAAAACCGCGAGCATGTGCTACTTCAGATCAGTTTGCTTTTGGCAAAATTACTACTTGTGCATTTGGAAGCAAACCACCAACGCGCTTGTTGCTTCTCTATAACTAGTGTATCGTCATCAGGTGATGGTGCTTCCCGTTTCGTCGAAATTCGACGACTACGCAATGTCGGTGAAGTCCCGGTTGCACGAAGCGGAATTCGAGGTCGACCTTGAGCTCGACCCTGGTTTGACTTTGAACAAGAAGATACGGAACGCTCAGATCGAGCAGTACAACTTTATTCTGGTTGTCGGAGAGAGAGAGCAGGCGAACGGCACGGTTAACGTTCGCACCAGAGATAACAAGGTACACAGGACGGAAAAACTCTGAAGGAAATATAGTTGACCTCATGATGTTAAAAAGTAAATGATGGAACGTTTTCGACCGTTAACCGTATAAGCGAATATCGTCAAATCCCTCATTACTTTTTGCTCAACAAGGCGCTTTCCTTATTTTATCTCAGGTGCACGGCGAGCACAGCGTTGAAAAGGTGATTGAACGGCTGAGTCACCTAATAAGAACCAGGCACAAGAACGCTGAGGATGAGTTCTCTGACGAAGATAAAACAGCAAAAAGTGCGCAGTGAATTGCTTCCTCGGTGAATGAGTCAAGCAACACAAGTCTACTTTTGCTAGTGTTTTGAATGTGGTGATGCTACGCGCTAATGTGCCGTTTGAAGGTCGCAATTAGCTGCTGCCAAAACTAATGCTGAAACAGGATTAGCTTTTTTGGAATATGAAAGTAGCACCATGAAAATAAAACTGTCTAATCCGCATTTTTTAGACGAAACCCTAGCTGCAAATTGGTTTCGACTTGTAGTTTGCGTTGAATGCAGGCAGTTTCGTTGTCAGCCTTGCATATCTTGACCCGATGGTTATGCCTGTTGTTAACAAAAAGTATGTTGGTGGTAGATCATTACCTTACTGCAGTAAACTCATACATGCCATGCTTGTATTTTGTGAGTGGACTGAGTTTGCAGAGTCTGCAATTGTTTTGAAAGTTGTTCATCTGTACTGCGTAGTGTTGCCAATCGTCGTTTATCTCCAGAGGACAGTCCTTTACTTTCGTCCTTTTTGACATTGTTCAAGGACAATTTAGTATGTCCTTTATTTCCAAATTTTCTATGAATTATGTTAAACTTGTGAAATACCTAGACTGGTATGTCTAGCACATTCCAGTCCGCAGTGAAGTGCGGTGAGGTTCGTGACTGGGGAAGGCACTGTCTTTTTCAAAGCCAAATTTGCGAGTATATGAATTGAACAGAGCAGCATAAATTCACCACTCAACTGGCTGCTTGCAGAATGACTATTGCTTATGGTCTCTGGCCAATATCATCATTTTTACACACACATAGGCAGAGTGGCGATTCAAGATTTAAAATATAGGAGCCCAAACTGAAGTGGCTTACCACCTGCTTATTTAACGGTATTATGAAAAAGCTATAACAGTCTTATAATTTATGCATACGTCTATAATGCATGCAGCGATCCAATCGAGAATGCAGACCACTGCAGGAAGCTTTAAGCACGACTGTACACAGCGGCGCAGGTTAACGCCACTCACTAGGGCGCAACAACACAAACCAATTCACTTCATTCTCCACTCCCAAATTTAGAAAGAACGCTTCACTTCACAAGCCACCTCGCCATTAGCCACATAACGCAAAATAACAGAGATTTGAGCTTTGTTTATGACATCCGTTGTCTCGTCGACTTCTAGAGCAGCGTTTCCCAAAGTGGGTTCCATAGACAAATCTAAAGGGTTCCACGAGCTATACTTTCCAGTTTTAAGAAAAAACTGCTGATATATCCTTTAACCCTTTGGGCGTAGGGCTGCTTCTATATCGCTTGATCTAGCTTGCTTTATAATCAATTTTATTGTGCATAATTTTGTTTACAGTATGAAACCTTAATAACGGCAATTTGGGTGAAAAAATCGTTTACTTGGCAAATCTGGTGGTTCCGCGGACAAAAGAGTGGGAACCACTGTGCTAGAGCAGCAAATAGGGCTGCACTTATCTCCTTCTTTATATCATTTCTAATCACGTCACCTATCGTTGCAATTAAATCGTTCTGAATTATGGTTGAGAAGCCAGAAAATACAGTAGATGTCTCTAAATGTCTGGTAATCTTTTCTTTCTCAGCAAGAGTATTTAAAAGTTCCACATAGTTGCCGCGCTTAGAGGTCCAACTCTCATCGACGAAATGCTAATTGTTGTTTGGCTGGGAAGCAAGTTACATTAATGAAATCTTTTAATCTCTCGATTTTCCGTTAGCATAGGGAACGCTGATATTTACTTTTCGTTGTTTGTTCAAAGCCAAATCTATCCTTGTGCTTCCAAAAGTTTTTAAAGCAATTTGGTTTCGAATGTGACTTGCTGACCTTTAATCTTCATGTCTGCTGAAGCTTCTTGGTAGCTTTTTTATGTCACAAAATCCTGTTGTAGTCCACACATTTTCATCCGTTGAACAAAACGCAGGGAAAGCAGAAAAGGCGGTTTCTCATGGTGCAACCACACACCCAATCATCGAGTGTACAGCTCATTTGAAAAGAACGTGTTATCTTCTATCCATTGGTCGTTTCAAGCAAATCATTTTAGGTGCGGCATGAGCCGCTTGAAAGTTTAGATTCGAGAACTGCTTTGGCTTGCCTAAACAATCCTCCATTTTCGCAGTGAGAGGAAGAAAATAAAACTAAACGGGCCGGAACTGTGTACAGGGTTGCCACTCTATATTAACAAGTATGTACTTTCCACGAGGGGTGTAAGCAAGGAATCTATCAGCAAATTTTTAATAGGAAATCGATTTCACGTAAAATTACGCATCCTCAGTCCTGAAAATTGCAAGCAAAG
>JGI24021J15306_10004945_pt1 | contig 15675 bp, 10 predicted proteins | sample Ectturendosymbi1_FD_15306 | JGI IMG/M metagenome (IMG submission 15306)
CCTGTTCTGGCCCACCCTTTAGTGCAACTCGCCGGCGCGCCGAAAATTCATGTTTTTCAATTGGGAACACGGCCCTCCAGCCCGCCTGGCCCGCCGGCTCTCCGTTTAGTGTCATCCTTCTAAAATTATTCCAGAAAAACTGAACTGAATCCAGAATACCGATCCTATTCTGCTTTTTCCCCACAATACAGTGCACCTGAGAATTACTAAAAAAAGCGTCATCTACTCGAAAACCAAGGAGGCCCATACAGCCCATTTCCTTAATCTGGCACTGGCAATAAACAATTCATCACTTTATCAACGTAGCAATACATTTAAATGACGATATTACATAACAAATAGAATGCAGTGGTGCAATTTTGCTAGGCAAAAGTGGTTCTACTAGGAAAGGCTAGATTTTGATAATACTTTTCAGAATAAAACTCACTTTTCTAGGTTATAGGTGTCCTCAGGAGTTTCAAGTGCGGTGTCGGTGACTAGTGAAGTTTGTCATGACGTTGTATTTTCATCACAGGCCATATGGTAGTCAGGATAGCTGAAAAAGGGGAGCAAAACAATACTGCACAGAGGGCTTTACAGAAAGCATAAAAAAACATATGGAAGACAGTAAGCTCATAGAAAACGCAAACAGTTAGAACGCAACAGCTATTGATTGAAGAGAGGCAAGTGGCAGGCAGGAAAACTGGTTAATACACTGAGGATTGCTAAAATCAAATCAAACTTGCACACAGGCCAATATGCTAGCAGCGTTCCCTCTGACCAGGTATCGGCGCTAGTGGAGCCACTGTCGCTCCCTGGGGTCACCTGACAAGTCGACAAGCTTCTTTGCAAGACAGGTCAAAAAAGGGGCAGTGGACTTGCCATACATACCAGTGGTTTCAATTGCACCTGGTTGAAAGTAATAATTGTGAAGAGGTCATTGCATTTTTGGCATTTGTTGCTCTCAGTGTCAGTTGCTATACTACCTGGTATAGCCAGTAGGGTTCGTCACCGATGGTGCTAAATAGCAGAGGTTCTGGTATGCAGCAAACCTGAAGAGGACGCGAGCAGCGCTATCTACAATACAAAACATATCGACAAAGTTTGGCTGATGTATCAGCAGCATTTGCTCATCAATACTGCTACCCTATTGTTCTGCACAGAGTGTTCACAAACCCAATTGCTACTTCATCTTTGATTAACACAAATTTACTGTCCTGTTCCAATATCATGCAGTCCTCTGACTACATCTAGTAGTGCATATTATTCATATAGCTGTGCTACTGTCCAGATAAAGGGCTCCATGACATAACATACGCTCATAGGTTTTTACACGGCCAGTAAGCAAATGACTGTCTGCAAACAAATCAGGCTATGTACTATGGTGGTTGACTGTTTTGGTGACCCAGGTTTGCATAGAAATTGATGTTGTATGGTTCTTCATCGCAGTGAAGTAATATCGTTCAACAGTGGTTTGAGTAATGCAAAAATACCAGTGTGGGTTATCAGCAACGAAATATGAAAAACATCTGTATTAGCCGAACAAAGTCTTATTGGTCGAACTTTAGTCGTAACACTCGAGGAAAGTTTCTGGTTACCACTCGTCGCAGCGCATTTATTCCATCGCTGTCACTTGTTCCCTGTGAACCTTGTGTCTTATGTGGCAGGGTTTGGTAGTACAGTTCTTGAAATACTGTATGCATTTGCTGGTTAGGGAATAAATGCAAAGAATATGTTATGTAAAGAAGCCTGCCCCACGGCTAGATCAAGTTTGCAGGTCACAATGCAGGCTCCAGTGCCACACATCTCAACTAGAGCCATTTTTAACCCTATTGAACAAATTTTATCTAAATGTGCCGCACCTTAAAAGGGCCCTGTGACAGAAATAATGCTGGAAACCTTTTGTATGTTCTAAGACATATGAAACATAAGTGAAACATTAAGTGATCAAAGAAACTTTCTTTACATTATTGAGATCATATTATTAAATTTATTATTAAAGCTTGCTATATGCAGTACATATATATACTGTATTTTTCAAACCAGAAAAGGCACACTAAAATCTTTTATTTTTCTCAAAAATCAGAAGTGTGCCTTACAATGCAGTGCACCTAATCAGGGTTGCCAGACATCTTTTGAGAAAAAAAGCCAAACCATGTCCAGAAAAAAGCCAAATGGGGTAAAAAAAAGCCAAATTGTTAAAAACCATGAAATTTCTGCCTTTTCCATGTGTTGCCATGCTTTCTCCAAGGTGGTCAACAAAGCGAATAGCACTGTGACAGATTATGCTCACAGCTATCTGAAATTCATCCACTTTCAGTGCATCATATCATTTTTGCTGCTTGAAGTCTAATACTTTAAAGGCAGTGCTATTCGCTTTGTTGACCACCTTGGAGAAAATATGGTAACACATGGAAAAGGCAAAAATTTCATGGTTTTAACAATTTGGCTTTTTTTTACCCTGTTTGGCTTGCCTCATGAGGTTTGTCCTGCTGGTGGAACTTTCCTCCTATGTTTTTAGNTTTTTTCATGATTCATCAAGTTACTGACTGCTGTGCCTTGGTATAATTCTAGTGTGGCATAACTTGCAATATGCATTTTCTGAACAATCACTGGCCTTCTAGTTCTTCAACTAAAGAAATGTCTTTTCCCATTACTATTGTGTATCTGCCCTTTGTCACAACTGCTCTTCCACTTTGAGGATGACACAACAATGAATTGCATTAGTTTATGATGTATAACGGGTAAGGCAACATGTTTGAACAGAAAATACACACAAAGCACTGTCTAAGAAAGCCTATAATTATAACACTTTTCAGCAAGATCTTTATTAAAAANCCAAGACACCAGTCTGATAGCATGTGCGAACTGCCTCCAAAAAAAGCCAAATATTGAAGAAAAAAAAGCCAAAAAGCCAAACAATTTTTTTTAACGCCAACAACCTCTAAAAAAAGCCAAATTTGTGAAATTTGGCATCAAAAAAGCCAATCTGGCAACCCTGCACCTAATGTATGAATCTGGTTGTGCTTTCTCGCCTAGAACCAATCTTATGTGGTAAAAGGTGCTACTTATTTAATTGCTAGTTACAGCTTAACCGTGAGTGCTGCATATGTTTGATTTTGAAAACTGTTGTTAGCCACGTGACAGTTTTATCCACTTTCTTAACGGAGGCTTTCGTATGCATCTAAAGCCACAATGATCTTTTTGTAAACAGAACATCGTGTTACATAATAAACCAACAACAATTGCAATGAGCAGTGCATGTGGTTATGTGAGTAGCTCGCACATGCCTAACCTAACACTTTGAGAGCCGTGGTGCGATATGTTCATACTTTAAAATCAGCCTGAAACCAGCAGTTGTCGGTTGCCTTACCAACGCCATAGCTCCTCCACCGATTGCGCTAGAGAGCTGTTCAAGTTCCTCAAATGGATCGGCCAGCCACCTAGTCTGCACTCAAATTTTTGGTCGGAGGTTGCAGATTTTTTGTGAGTGACGTCGTGAGTGAAGTAGTTTTTAGTCCATTTTGGCTCATGTTACCTGGCCTAAGGCCCAACCGCTATGCCAAAGTATTTTGCTGAAGTTTTCATTAGAAAGTGGTAGAGATAGACCAATATATTGGCCTGGTTGATATAATTGGCCGATATTTAGGTTTTGCCGATATATTGGTACCGGCTACAACGGCCAATTGTAGGCATTGGCAAAACGCTGTTATATTCCTCACACAACCAGACAATTTGCTCAAGAAGGCATAACAAAGCAAGTCAAGACAGGTTATCTTGCAACAACGTTAGCAGGTGCGTTTTCATAAACAAGCAGACTAGATAAACCATGGAGCACACATCGGCCATCGTAGCCAAAACAAAGCCATCATCATTAATCCGATTAATTAAAAATCATAGCAAAATATTGAAATTGCTATAATTTGAAAATTCTAACTCATAAATCTTGATTTTTGAAGTTTTTGAAAAAAAGGTAGGGAACAGAATAGATTATATTTTTGATATTGGAGCAGAAAAATATTTAAAAATTTTGAAAATATTGGTCCATGAATGGCAGATATATCGGCATCGGCCCGAAAAAAGCCATATCAGTCGATCTCTGGAAACTAGGTTTGAGTCTGAGTCTTTTGAGTCTTTGATCAACTTTCTAGCATTTCTAGTTCAAAAGTTATGATCTAAAATAAACAAATTAATTAATTATCTAATTGACTAATTAGTCAAATATTTCAGTAAACAAACTTTAGCCTTGAGGCAAGCTTCTGAGGAATCTGCCTGCTTTGTGCTTTCATTCTTCAGCGACGATTGAAACTTGCAAGCGTAGCTATTTTTCATAGTTAAAGGCCACAAAGATGGCGGCAAGTAAATCATTCACAGTTTATTGACGGGGAAACTAGTTTCGTTTTTTCCAACGCATCATCAGTCCTGTAAATGTAAAACAAATCTTACAGGTGAAATATTGGCACTTGAAAACAAGTAAAGAAAAACACACGAAAAGCTAAAAACACACGAACTGTGGCTAGTCAAATATTTTTATTACTTCAGATCATAACTTTGAACCCGAAACCCCAGCAGGTCATCCAAAGTACCAAAAGACTTGGATTGTAACCTAGTTTCCAAGAAAAACTTCAGCAAAATGCTACCATCTAACGGTTTGGGTTATGACGTCACACAAAAAATCCGCACCCCCGAACTAAAAAATTTTTTTTAAGTGCAAACTACAAGACTTGCTGAGTCTTTTGAGCTTTTGACCGGGTCTGTACCGCTTACCGGACCAGAGAAATTCCCGTGCAAAGCCACGTACGATCCGGCTGTTTTCGTGCAAAGAGCTTGATTTAAACCGGCTGCGAAAGTGCTAAGGTTGAAGCACAGATTATATTACTTCACATGGCTCCAGACTACTTTGGTGCACACAGAATCAAACACGTTCACAGCTTTTTGGAGACATCTTATACAAACCTTTTTCAAGCCTATAATTAAACTGACTGAACACACATGTTCACAGCTTTTAGTTTATTCTATTGTCTAGCAGATTAGGCATGTGTAACAGATTAAACTCCCTTGTATGAAATCTACATGATCAAAACCTTATATGAGTTTTGCTTCATTTAACGACTTATAATCCAGTGCGCCTTGTGTATGAAAACAGAATAAAGCATTCAATCGTTAATACTATGCCTTTTTATCCGATGCACCTTATGGCCTGAAAAGTACAGTACTTCGTTTATGTTAAAGATGGGATGCTACATGCAATGTAAACATATTGTACAGAAATGTTAATCTGTAGAATAGGTATCCCACCATACACACTCTAATTGGGCCACGCAACAACGCATATGTCTTTTTTTAATCCCTAGCCTAGAATGTAGAGTAAATAGAAAGAGCAAATGATGAAGAATGGCGAATGGGCAGAAAAAGCAAGACCCATAATTGAGAATGAAAAACAAGACACATTCTGTTTCAGATTGCTTGATTTTGATGTTCATGCATCTTTGTCAAGCACAAAACATGATGTTCTTTAATTTTTAATATTGTAAGCAAATTAGATGGGTGGAACAGGAGGCACATTCATGATCGGCACTAGGCAACACTTAGCTTTGTTATGCCACTGAGCACAATACATCGATTGTGGAGTCATGTAAACGAGTTCAAGGTTAGTTCACAAGCATTGATTGCCCGTTTTGCTTCCACAGAAGTGACGGGATAGTAAGCCGAGCTTCACAGAGGGTTTGAAGATAGGCTGGTTGTTAAAAAAAGCATAAAACGCATTAGTAACATTACTTTTTTATCAGCTTAACCAACAGAAAAATATCTGCATATCAGATAGCAAAAATAATCTCGGTTGACTGTTATCTGGATTAACCAACTCTAGTGCTTTTCCTCTAGGGATAGACATATTATGCTTTGTTCATTGAAGAAGTTTTACTATCAGTTATTAACTTGTGCTCTGATTGAGGTCATGTTTCTCTTCTTGCCCCATACAATATCTTTTTTCTGTCCATGTTTAATGAATCATGTTGTCTTTTCCTGACCGTAACAGGACAGTCTTGGCATATCCATTATATGGCCATTCCATGTCAAGTGATTAAAAAAATGACAAAATGCAACCCACCATCTCAGATTTCGTTGAAATTTGATAGGCTTATAGAACTTTTTCTCCTGATCGGAATGAATCAATTTTTTTGAAAATCCCACCACCATAGCCGAAGTTACAAGCATTTGAAATTTGCCTATTTCTGTACTCACTCAAGCATAACAGCATGAGGAATTTGTTATGATCAACTTTGAAGTCCTGTAATTCCACTTCTGTATGGTTTAAGACAGTCAATCCTCTGAGTATGGTTGAGCATAATATACTTGACCTCATTCCCAGATACTGACCCCGAGGTCACCTTGGTTGACCTTAGAACCAAGATTGATTAGCAGCACCTGTTATGATCACTCATGCATGGCATCATTTTCAACAGCCAATATCTCGAGGAGCTCTGAAGGTAGGATGATGTGTGGTGCCTCATCTGAAAGGTCTATTCAAGGACAATTCAAAGCAAAAATAAAATTGATGGTTTATTGAGTGTTAGTGAAAAAACATGCATGCTAATTCAACCATATAAATCTTATCAAAATTATCAGTAGAAAGTGCAGTCCTTGTTCATTTTGTACTCTCTAGTCTTGTTTTTCAACTGGAAATGAATTTTTTCAAACACAACCAATAAGCATACATTTGCACCTGGGGTAGTTTGCTGCATCCATCTCTATGCATAGCACTTCAAACATGTTTTCATGCAGTGGAAGATGATAGACAAACTACAAACAATAAAGTTAAGCTCTATATTTCTCCCAAGCCCCAACTATTTCATTGTTAGATATATCGACGGACATATTGTTCACAAGCAGTCACAAATGAAGGTACATCAGTTTTTACAGAGTACATGTTAAAAATATATTTTTTCTGGCAAATGTAGTGAGTGAGAAAGGCCATCTGTATGCATGAAGTCCCGACTGTTGCAGGTGTCCACTTCCTTTATCATGCCTATTGCCTATGTACCAGATTTCCTCATAAAGTTGAGTTGATTTTATTTGGCGATAATTAATATTCAGCTAGAAAAAACACAAATCAGTGCAAGGACACCAGGTCATTGAAAGAACCGGAAGGTTGTCGAGTCGATGCCCCTCAGCAGTTAAACAACACATAAAAATAAACAACACATAAAAATTGATTGCCTTTCAGACACAGCAGCAAATCCTTTAGAACTTACGACATCTCCAAATTTGCTTCAGGTGAGAATTCTTCATCTTGGCTGATGTGCTTCATAGCAAGTCTAGTTGATGACATTGCTATAAATTGGTGAAATTCTCATGTCCTTGATGCTGGAGGCATGTTCAAGTCTTGATTGTAGCTGTTTTCTACTTCAATTAAGTCTTTTTTAAAGAGGTTGACAAATTTTATGTTTGAAAGATTTTGATTGCAATAAGTTATCATTTCTTCAACAGTCAACATTTGGTTATGTAAAGGCTGTCGGAGACTTTACATTGCAGTATATAGCTGATTTTGCAGTGCGACTAATCAAATCACATGGTGATTTTCCAGGAATATTGCAAGAAATGGCCATGTGGCTTGCACACTGTAGTCTTGATTGTGCATGCACAGGATGTAAAATGACTTCCTATTTTTTATTGCAACACACAAGCATCACTGAAATGTTCAACATTATCAAGGTTGGGAACAATATCCTTAATGATTTGCGTTGTCTTCTTTTGCATAGGATAAAGCATAGTTGTACCATGCTGTAGCTCTTCAAGCAGAAAAGAAAAATTTAGATGATTGAAACTCATGTTAACTGGACTTGTAATAACAGACACAAGATANTCATTTGATAACCTTGTGCCTCATCCTACATATGAAATGAATAATTTTCACCAAAGTCCACCAATACCAAAGCTGTTAAGTGTCCACATCCAAGTGTGCCAAGAAGGAAATGTGCAGGTAAAAAGTAAAAATTGCATAATACAGGGTACCCATGTGGTATTTGAAGTATTGAAAAAGTATTCGATTTCAAAATTAGTTTTTAATACTATGATAAAGTGTTGAATTTGGCCAAAATGTACATTTGGTATTGAAAAAATATGGAAATTCTAAATGTAAGAAAAATCTCAAGTATCTCAGCAGAACTTTACTGAAGGCAAAACACTTCAGTATTTATGCAGTGTTATGCAATGTGTAAAATTGAGTTTCATGATTTAGAATTTCCCAAAATGAAGAGAAGTAATGGCATTGAAGATTGTAAATTTAGTATTGAAAACGTGTGGAAAATGATTTTCAAAATGTGGGAATCCCTGACAATAGCCTTGAATTAATGAAGTGTAACATTCAATGAACCATGCCTGCACCACCAAAACCACTTAACAACTTTGGTGTTAATGGACTTTGGTGAAAATTATTCATTTCATATGCAGGATGAGGCGCAAGGTTATCAAATGACTCAACAAAGTTGCAAAGTCCTTGGGGTAGTCTGGTATTAGAAGTCCAGTTAAAATCAGCTTAATCACCTGATTCTTTTCTGTCAGAAGAGCTGCAGCATGATACAACTATGCTCTATTGTATGCAAGAGAAGACAATGCAAATCATTTAAGGATATTGTTCCCAACTGCAATAATGTTGAATATTATAGTGATGGTTGTGCATCACAATACATATGTCATTTTACAACCTGTGCATGCATAACCAAGACTACAGTGTGCAAGCCACATGGTCATTCCTTGCACTATTTGTGGAAAATCACGATGTGATGGGATTGGTGGTGCTGGAAAACCAGCTATATATTGCAATGTAAAGTCTCCAACAGCCTTTAGATAACCAAATTGGAAACAATGATAATTTACTGCAAATATCTTTCAAACATAAACTTTGTCAACCTCTTGAAAAAATACTTCAACATGTCTCCACCATCAAGGACACACAAGGATTTCACCATATCACAGCAATGTCATCAACTAGACTGGCTATGAAGCGGATCAGCAAAGATGCAGAATTCTCTTCAGAAGTAAATTGTCCTACCACCATGAGAGGACTTTTGTGGGCTTAGCCCTATGAATCAGTGGAGTTCTATCAAATTTCAGAATGTTAAGCCCCCCAACTGAACTTTATGGCGACGAATCTGTTGAAGATTCTCTCAGTATAAGGATTTTCTGCCGTATCTGAAAGTCAATGATATCTTATGTGTTGTCCATGGTGAAATATGGTACATAGGCAATAGGCATGATAAAAGAAGTAGACACCTGCAACAGTCGGGACTTCATGCATGCACTTCCCTTCTTGTTCAAAACATTGACCAGAAAAAATATGTATGCCAGGAATCTTTTCAACGTCAACTCTGCAAGACTGATGTACCTTCATTTGTGACTGCTTGTGGACAATATATCCGTCGATATATCTAACAATGAAGAAGGTGTGGCTTGGGAGAAATAGAGCTCAACTTGATTGTTTGCAATTTCTCTATCATCTTCCACTGCATGAAAACATGTTTGAAGTGCTATGCATACACTTAAATGCAGCAAACTACTCAAGTGCAAATGTATGTTTATTTGTTATGTATGAAAAAATTCATTTCCAGTTGAAAAGCAAAACTAAGAGTACAAAATGAACAAGGACTGCAGTTTCGATTAAAAATTTTGATAAGCTTTATATGGTTGAATTAGCATGCATGTTTTTTCAAGAACACTCAATAAACCATCAATTTTATTTTTGCTTCAAATTGTCCTTGAATAGACCGTTCAGATGAGGTATGACACATCATCCTACCTTCAGAAATCCTCGAGATATTGGCTGTTAAAAATGATGTCATGCATGAGTGATCATATAAGGTGCCGCTAATCAATCTTGGTTCAAAGGTCAACCAAGGTGACCTCGGGGTCAGCATCTGGGAATGAGCTCAAATATATTATGCTCAACTATACTCAAATGATTGGCTGTCTTAAACCATACAGAAGTGGAATTACAGGACTTCAAAGTTGATCAAACAAATTCCTCATGCTGTTATGCTTGAGTTAGTACAAAAATAGGCAAATTTCAAATGCTTGTAACTTCGACTATGGTTGTCCGATTTTCAAAAAATTTAGTTTATTCCGATCAGGAGAAAAAGTTCTATAAGCCTATCAAATTTCAACAAAATCAGAGATGGTGGGTTGCATGGCCTGGATCACTTGACATGGAATGACCCTGTAATGATTTGTTCTGGCAGAAGACCTCTTTGTTCCATAGTTAATAGTTACCCCAGCACAAGTGTGATGAAACTATTGGGAACATGCCCAATTATCACAGAATATTTTATCTCATCACAAGTTTAAAATAACTCTGCGCCTATCTTCACTCTGCATATCAGTGGCAGAAGCTTAATTGAGTTCACTTTATTCAACTCTTATTCCAATAGCATTTATCCTAAATTAACTTACAGCAAACATCAGATACTTGCTTAAGTAATATTAAAACTAAAGCCTGCAATCTGTAGCTTATGCAACTTTTTATGTCACAGGCTAATTGTCATGTGTTGTAGGAGACCTGCGTGGGGTGGGTCAACCCATGCGGGGTTATGGATACCCGCATTTGTGGGGCATGTGCAGGAATCTGCACCGCTATGCGTGCGAGTGCGGGATAGGCTCAGGTTGAACTTGCTGCGGGTCGGGCGCAAGTTGTTCTTGCTGCAGGTGCGGGGCATATGCAGGATGAAAAATTCTTTGTGGGAGTAACTGAAAGTTGAGTCAAAGCACATGAACTTAATCAGCTCAAAAAGTGTTATCATGCTAAGCAAACTGTTGGTAAAAGATCACCATGTCTCCGCAGATAATGTTTGGAAATATTTAGTGTTATATTTAAATAAATCGGTTGAGTAAATCACTGTTGTTTAAAATGCATTTGCAAAATGCAACTTTTTCCTGCAACTTCTGTTGAAAATAAATGCATATTTCTCACGATTTTATTGTAACAAAAAACTAGTTATGAGTTCTTAGTGGTTTTCGGACAGGTGCGGGTTTGAGACTGAAAAAGTGTGGGGCAGGTTGGGTGTGGGTTGGGGTGGTCTACTGGGCAGGTTAGAAGTGTTTGGGTGCAAGGTGGGAGTGAGCAAGATTTCTGAAACTCATGCGGGTGTGGGGCGTGGCGGGCTTAAATTCTGCGAGTACGGGGTGGGAGCAGACAAAAAATTTCAACCCACGCAGGATTCTGGTGGGTGAGCGCAATTTTTTCAATATTTGTACGCACAGGATGCCTATTTACATTACTCAGTTCATTGGATTTTGTGTGATTTTATGATCATAAAAAGACTGATGTACTGTGTCTAGCCATCTAGCCAGTTATTTATGGATTCTTGACTGTTGACGTGTCTAAAATATAGATTTTTTTCAGTCTGATGCTTCCGTTAGAGCTAAGCATGTTAAGTTCCAGTTTGTCACAATCTAAATCATTTGATTTAAAAATTGTACCTGCTTGCAGTCCACCATGCAACACAAATGCAGCGACAAATACTGACAAGGACAGTTCCTGCCTTGTTGATGAACTTTTTTGTGAATTAAATGATGTGAACCCGAGTGTGTCATCAACAGAAAATACTGAAAGTGAGATGTTAACTGCACCATTACCATCTGAGGATGCTGAAAATGTGCAGTTACGCGTGTCATGCAACAAGCCTAATTCTGTTACAGCCATGGAGAACTATAAAGATATAATAATGTATTCAAAAATAAACCTAAATAATACTAACTTATTTCAACCTAAAGGTAAGAAAAGAACAAGGTCCAGGAATTGCACTACTAATGGGAAAAAACAAAATGAAAAGACATTATCAAGAAATCATGGTGCTCTTGCAGCACGCAAAAGTCGTGAAAGGAAAAAAATGTACATTTTAAGTATTGAACAAAAACTAAAGCTGCAAGAATCTGAAATCAGCCAGCTTAATGGTAAAGTGCAATCATTATCAAATAAAGTTCAAAAACTGGAAAAACAGAATCTTTATTTGCGAAGTGCCTTAAAGAATGACAGCAAACTTTTTCCTGTTTTGCAAACTGTTCTGGAAATTACAAGCCCAGCTGCAGATGATGATTGTTCCGAAAAGTTGAATGATCAAGGTGTTGCTCCAGGTGTGCATCGTGAAGAAGAACTTGAACAAACTGGTGGTGTGTGTGTTCATGTGTCAAAAGAAAGTGTGTCTTTGGAACTTTGTCCAGGACGCAGCTGCCAACGTGCAAAGTCTGACTGAAACTTCATTGCATGCAGAGAAACAATGTTCTATCCTTAAACTCTGGGGATTCTTTTTTCATGAGTACATTGAAACCATGATGGTCGGTTATTTATTTTAACCTTTTCTGTGTTCAGTTTATGTATTTGTGACCTTGGCTACACACTGTGTTGCACAATTAACAAGTTCTTAATGTGGTTGTGGGCTGTGACAAGCAGTTTACATAGAAAATGTTTCTGACACTAGGTTTGGATCTATCATGCACATATATATTTTTTACCAGGTCTATTAACAAGAAGATCACTGTGGGACTCAACAAGCTCTAAAATGTTGGTTGATTTTTATGAATTCTTTGAAATATAGAATTTTCTTTTGATTTTTGTTGCATAAAAACAATATTACGCTAGTCTTTTTATGACAGGTGCACCACCCTCAACCTTTTGAATCAAGACAGGAAAGAAAATGTAGGTGAAGTATAAACATGTTATATCTTTTTGANTTAGAATGGACTGAATTTTCGAGTTGTTTTATCCAGGTATCTCTTTCAACAGGAATGGGATGAAACTTTCAAGACAATTAGGTATAGTATATGGTGACATTTTAATATGCATTTACTTGTAATGCCAAGATGTATGCGATACTTTGTTACCAAATCATGAGTGTATCTTGGATCTAGTGTCACATGCTCTACATTTTGTTTTAGCTAAACAAGTGCTTGCCACTGCGATCTGTGAACATGTTTGGATTATACAAATGGTATGTACATTGTACACAAAAAGTTCATCATTTTGAATGTTGTTCAAACATGTTAAGTTTGTTACTGGAATGGCCCTCACTGTATGATTGTTAGTCATTCCATTCTACAGTCAATGTCGCTTTCCGTTCTTTACAATTTGGCATGGTGTACTGCTATTATAAACAGCCATAATTGCAAATTATCTACATCTATATTGAGTGGTGTATTGGCAATATCAACAACTTTAATTTAATTTACTGCCACTCATTTAATGCGAGACCATTTTGATCTTTTGTCATAAGACCTTTTGCTTCTGGATTTATTTTTGTTATGTGCTTGTTGGATGAGTGGCTTTGTGAACGTGAATTGAAGGTCTTACAAGGTTTTTGATATTTGGCATATGTGAAACCCATCCATGCAAATATTGTCTTCTGCAGTACTTTATTGATAAGGTGTTGGAATCATTGAAAATGTAATTTAATAGCATTAAAGGATTTTGTAGCAAAGTCAATAAAACTCTCAATCTTAAAGTTTTGTCAGTGCCATTTCTATACTTGGATTTAGAGGTGGTGCATGCATTATGTATAGGGTACTGCTTGCTAATGGGTAAACAACTGTTACCTTATGCGCTATCTCATTGACAAAATGGGCTGTAAAATGTCTATGAGGCAATGTAAATTTTGTGTTGTGTGGATAACCTTGTTCAGTTTGAATAGATTCTTCGTGTTTATGTGCGCGTTGCTGTCTACTGGCATGTATCACTGAATGTGTTCAGCCACAAACTGTTAGTTTTAATTGCCAATATTTTGTTGCCAGTCTTCATTGGAAGCAGTCAAGTCATTTACTTCTTGTAGAAAGCAATGCGGAGGAATAAGAGCACACACTTAAAGGTTCAATCACAATGACATGCAGTGTTGCAAGTTCAACCTTTAGGTACAGTGGCGTAACTGGTGGTTTGAGCCAGGGTGGGAAAATTTTGTTGAAGGAGGCCCACTAGCCAACACTCAGAAAGATAAGTTGAGATGGTGAATCCAGATGTGGGTATCCATACTGGGGTTAGTTCTAGGTAGGGCCGGATCAACCATTGGGCAAACCGGGCAAATGCCTGGGGCCTCGCGCTTAAATATCAAAACACTACTGGTTTTACATATTTTTGGGCTGTTCACCACGCGTCAAAATTGTAGAGCTTTTTCATTACTGCGTTTAGTGTATAGGGTAAGCAAACTGACACCTTTGGTATTTATCGATTTTGAGCTACTTCAAAGAATTGAACCAAACAACACCTCGCGTTATGACCCAAGAATAGATCGAAATCAGTGCATCCAGAAATTTTTCAAGGGGAGGCAACGTCAAAATTTCGCTCATCCTTTTCAGGTTCCTGACGATGCAATGCAACTGGACGTTCACAAAACGTTTTACCTTTTCTCCCCCATTATTCGGTGCTGTTTGAACCTCAATTCTCAATCTTTTGTCTGAAATGTTTTCTACACTTCGGCTATCAGAAATGCTTTTTTTTTCATAAACTGCATAATATCCATTTTTCAAGCACTTTCTACAAATATGTCATAATTTAAGAATAATCAACGGCCAGAACAACATGAGCGGTGAAAAACAAGGAAGTTAGACACACTCCCAGAACTGTTTCAAGCAATGCGAAGTAGAACTATATGACAGGACTTGTGAACATATACGGTACAAATTGTCCTTCGCATGTACTTGTGCCTATTGGTTTCCAACTTTACGAGAGAGCGGTCTGTTCCTAAGTTGCGTAGAATTAAGAATTGTTTTCGAAGTTCAATTGGGCAAGAAAAAATAAGCATGCTATCTATATTGAGCATGCGATTCTTGGAGCTACGGACCTGGAGGCAATCATGAACGATTTTCGCGTGCAAAAAATGCGGCGTCATGACAAAAAGCACACAGTGACAGACCAGGGTCACTTCAGTGAGTTCGTTACGAAGTACAGTATTCGCAATCTAAAGCCTTGACAATTGCCGTATAATGCGCTGACGTAACAATTAGTTGCGAATTGCTTGTGATTGTGAGGGTTCTGTCTTCAAACAAATCGCTGTTGCCCACTTGATCACGGAACAGTTAATAGGTGTAACTATTATAAAGCTCCCATTGGAAAACTTCAGTCAAGTAGTACGGTTCAAGTTGCTTTTGCGTGATACAGTATTTCATTGACAACATTTTTTCTAAACGGTGTGCGTTGTTGCAGCCTCACGATTGGCATTGCGTTGAACGTGCGATTTACCACGAGCGGGATGTGCGTGAAGAACAACACCCATATGTGCGGCGCGAACAAGCAATATAATAGAGTGATCGCGGTGTGTGATCTCTATTGTTGCATACTGCCGCAGTGTGAAGCTTTGCGCACTTGCCGCTCGAGCTTTCCGATCACAACAAAATAGTGCTGTGACCAGGATGTGAGGGTCGTGCCAGGTGCATCTTTCACAAAAAATTACGTGCGATCGGTGCGGTTCATTGTAAAAAGGAGGGATGTTGTTGCAACCTCTCCGTTGGTATTGCGTAGAATGTGCGATTCACCACTAACGGGATGTGCGCGAAGAACAACACCCATTGGCGTGAACAAGCAGTAATGGAGTGGTCGCGGCGTGTGGCCTCTGTTGTTGCTTGCTGCCACAGTGTGAAGCTTTGCGCATTTGCCGCTCGAGCTTTCCGATCGCAACAGCGTCTTGATCTGCGAGAGAGTGTAGCAGGCGCACAACCAGG
>JGI24021J15306_10004946_pt1 | contig 15672 bp, 8 predicted proteins | sample Ectturendosymbi1_FD_15306 | JGI IMG/M metagenome (IMG submission 15306)
CAGCCTGCCGACTCGCTCTGTGCAGCTCGCTAGCCCGCTGATAATTCATGTTTTTTATTTGGCAACACGGCCCTCCAGCCCGCCCGGCCCTCCGTTTAGTGTTATCCCATATGTAGAGGTAATAGCACTGTTGCATTGCCATTTTTTATTTTACTACTAGTTTTGCTGACTATTCATATAGTTTTCTAATGCTGACTACAGTATATTCACGTACTCACATACTGAATTTCTGGATGTAAGTTAAGTAACTTTATAAGCCTGTACCAAAATAACAAACTCAGCATCTGAGACATTCTTATCTTAGGTTCACTGGCAAATATCATATGCATGTATTGTATGGTCAGACCACCAGTATGCAGATCGGCTTAGTATGCGGAAATTCAATAAACAAACACCTTTTCTTTTATGGAAGAAAAGAAAAGGAAGACATTTTTTAAAATAATAGTTATATTCCTTAATCTTCCTTGAACTAAATTTCAAGAAGATTCAACAAAATCTGACACTACGCTTTTCTTGCACCAACTATGTGTTCATAACATTTGACCCAAAAAAACAAAATTCCCGTTTGTTCATACAAACACTACTGTTCAAACGTGCTCTTAGAGCTTCAGATTTTCATGTGCTTGCTCTTGCAACTATCTTCTAATAGCTTGCCAACTTCTATGAATGTACCTTTTGCCTTGCCCCTTTTTTCAAATTTATGAGAGACAGTCCTCATGTGCGTTTGGTGCTAGAAAGTAGACGAAGATTTTCGTTTGGTAGTAGTAGTTGTGCTGATGATGTTACTGGTTTTTCTTTACTTATTTCAAAAGTTTCTGAACTCTTATGTTTAGGTTTATAGTTTAGGGGTAGGATTTAGGTTTAGGGTATAGGTTTAGGGTATAGACTTTGGGTTTACTATGTCTTTACCAAGCATAGTACAGTCTTTTGCACACTTGTGCGTTACTGTCATGTTACAGGCGGCGGACTAATAACTTTAAAAAAATGAAGGTCTGCTGGTGGACCTACAGTGACTGCCTTTTCTTAATGTGAGAAGGTTAAGAACTTGTTCAGTTTTATAGATAGATGACCAACAAAGATGTTTTTTGGAATACTGAGTGCTAAGTTTTCAAAAAAAGTCAGTGTCTAATATACTGTATCCAGTTTCAACTGATATACGTCTCAAAACACACTAGGTTGCGGTCATGCAGAACGCAGACGTATGTTTTAACACATACTTTGTTCTTGTCCCATAAAAAATGCAACCTTTCTTGTAAGTATATTTTAAAATGTGTAAATTATACCTTGTCACTATGTGCAACATGACATGTGACTAAGGGGGTCTTTTCTTTTTATGTCAACTTGAGGCGAAATTACTGTGGAGTACTTTTTTTGCTCTTGACTAGGTGTGTTTTTCGGAATATTGACAATGCTACTTTTTTGTCAAAAAAAGGCAGTATCTAATTTAGTGCATCTGGTTTTCACTTTGGAAAAGGACTAAAAAAACATTAAGTGAAATTGCTGAACTTGCAAAATATCTAACCAATTCTTGCATGTCAGTTGCTTGTCACATTAAAGGATTAAAGTGGTGATTAATTTTTTTCTAACCCTAACACTAAACCCTAATCTTGAATACAAAGCATAACTCTAATCCAAAACCGTAAAATCTAAATGTGTGTCTGCTTTTCAAACGTTTTTAAGAAAGTACATCAAAAGATTGCGAAAAGATACAATCTTATGTTAGACAGCACATAAAAGTGTCTTCTGTACTATCAAAACCAATACAACTGAGGTGAGACCTGAACCAACAACCTTTCACACAGTAGGAATAGTCCCTTTCCATTCGACAATGTTCACGGTAGTGTGAAAGTCTCAAACTCAGTCTTTATGTGGAACAAAACCGGATGTGGTTTTCAAAGCTGGATACATTTTTTTAGTCCTTCAAAAACAAAAAACAGATATGGTTGTTTAGATACAGCCAAAGATAATCAAGAAGAACAACATAGCCAATAACTAGCATTTATGGCATGCTTAGCAAGTAGTAACACAAAGATGTAAGTATACGCATTACACAGAATCAGGCAAAACAATTTAAACAAAACACAACAGATGCTGAAAGAAAAGGCATATGAACAACACAAATTCATATAGCGTAAACAAATCACGAGAAAATAATAGGAACTTGCAGTGTAAAGATATAACACACATGCAAAATTCATTTACATAAAACATGTTGGTGGGCAAGCAATGTGTGAAGAGTTGAGAAATACACAGATGAATAAAAACCAGAAGTGACAATGGAGGTCTCAAAGCGGAAAGCCATGCAGTAACCACAGTATTACAGAACAGAGGAGGCCCACAACAAAGGCAAAAAACAGTTTTTGTCAACATAGACCATGAAGACGCAACACAGTTACCCATGGCCCATTGTGAGATATCACAGTTGGATGTACATCCCACATAGTATGTACCAGTCAGAGACAAAGAGCCACATTTCTTAATGTGTTGCTGCAAAGAGCTGCACCATGCACATGGGCATACATGAACACCACCCCATCTCTTCCTCACTCACACATATACCTTTGTTCAGCTAGATTTATTGTAATAATCACACACCAACATGGTAATGACAGAAATTTACAAAGCCACGTGAATGTGATTGCTTGTGTACATGTTTGCACAACCCACCAAGCAAGCGTGAACACAATGTGTGTGTAAATTGCACCCTGACTTTCAACATGAACAATTGGTATACTTTTTTGCAACTTATAAGCAGAAAATTAGGGTATTTGTGTGAGAGCCGCATGAAACCGGGAGAAGATACGCATGCAGCTCCCCATGCTCACAAGCCGCAGGTTGGCCAAGCCTGGCATATAGCATACCTGAAGGTTGAAGAGACAAAGGTGGAAATCAGGTCAGCCAGTCAGATATGTAAGATATGGCAACAGATTACAAATGGTTTAACACCTCTGCTGCCGGTATGTTTTAGACTAAAACCAGCAGTTTTCACGTGTCTTGGCAACGGCTTAACTCACCAGGCAATTGTGTTAGAGAGCTGTTCAAACCCTCAAAAGACTCGGCAAATCTTCAAGTCTGTAATGAAAACAAAAAATTTTGGTTTTGGGTTTTAGACTTTTTGTGAGTGACATCATAAGTAGAGTACTTTTAGGCCTTTTTGGCCCACATCATCTGGACCTGGGCCTAAACTTTTGGTGGAAGTATTTCACTCATGTTTTCAGTCGATAAAAGGCTCAAAAGACTCAGATTCTAGCCTAGTTTCCAATAAAAACTTGAGTGAAAATACTTCAATCTAATGCTGTTCTTTTTGCTACCGGTGTTGGTATTTCACAGCATACTTCAATCTAGTCCGTTGGGCCCTTTGGCCAGGCAACATTAGCCAAAATGGTCAAAAACCTACCTCACTTATGAGGTCGCTCACAAAAACCCAAAAACAAATTTTTTTTTCATTGCAGACTTGAAGACTTGCCAAGTCTTAGTTAAAGGTTTGAACAGCTCTCTAGCACAATCAACTGGCGAGTTTTAGAGTTGCAAAGACTTGGCCAATATGGGAAAATTATACCTTCTAAAGTGAAACTTGGCTGTCTCCAAAGGTGTTAAGGTACTCAACTGACTTACTAGCTTGCTCCTTATAAGCATTGTTCAAATGCTGCTTGAGTTGGATTGGGTTTGAAAAGCTGTTAGCCGGTGTTTTCATGCACAACTCACACTGGGTGATATCCTTTCCATCTTTCTGGAGGCAAGTAAAGCCATACTTGATGTGGTCTTCCCCGTGTTTTTGCCTTCAAAGTCAACATTTTTGCTCTACATTAGATGTTTCTGAAAAATAATGATTCGTTGAAAAGTAGGTTGGCATACTTCACCGCAAAAATTGTACATTCAAAGCCATTTTTTCTTAGTTTCTTGTTAACCTAACATGTTACAACATAGCATAACCTAATGTTCAATGAAATCAAACTTAAATTTAACCTTAAATCAACTGAAATCAGCTTTTTCACATCATTTATCCTGACGGTCAACCTGTCTGGCTATTTTTGGTGACCATGGCTACTTTAACGACAACCGTTGTTGGATTGTGACTTAGAGTATTGTTCAACACAAAAAATGTAATAGTTGCAAAACAATGCATTAGTTGGCAAGTAGGTGTTTGATTAAAAAAATAATTTTATGACTAAATCAGATTTGCTCCCTTAGATATTAGAGTAAAACTTGAAACAATTTCTCACTGCACCAAACCAGGGAGAATTTCCCACTGCATGGATGAAATTTCTTACTAGTTAAGAACCACTGCTCTAGCACAATCGGCTGACGAGTTACAGAGTTGCTATGTGATGCTAAAAACATAATTCACAGCAACTGTCCCAACTCCAAAGGTGTTAATCTTTCAAATATTGTTAGCATTTTTGGTGCCATGTTCCATTTTTCGTTACCAAAAGTGTCATGCCAATCCCTTGCTACGAAGTATGGTTTGGAACATCTGAGTGCCTCACTATTATTGCGCAATGTGGTGTGCACTATGCATCCTGTTTTTTTTTCAGTCATTTTTTGGTCACAGACTGAAATGTTTTTGAAATGATCGAAAAAGTTTCAGAATGTATGAAAATATAGACCAATGAACACTGTTATAGCAAGTTTTAATATAACTGCGAGACAAATGACCGAAATGCCTCAGTTACCAAGATGTCTCAGCAAAAATGACCAAAATGTCTGACTGAAAAAAATATTTACGTATACATCTGGACAGCTTTTCGCTTTTTTTTAGTGATGAAATTTTTCTGCATGGCCTTGCCACACTTTCAGACTTAGTGCCAGATAAAATAAACAATGCGCAGACATTCATAAAGATGTCATTTGTAACACATTGTTAATTCATGATGTCACTGTATGACATGTTCATTCATGATGAGGTAACTGTGTTACATGGCATATCACCAGGTCACCATAAGGCTTACCAAATATATTTGACGTTTTACTCGTTTGTTTCAGCTTTGCACTTGCATTGTTCTATTGCAAATGTAAAGCAATGCATGTTGAAAGGTTATGCTTAAATGTAGATGTTTATTTATGTTCTTCAGTTACATGCTATTCCTTAGTCTAAAAAACATTAGCAAAGGTGTGTTTGATTATGGCAATGTGTTGTGAAGAATAGTATTTAAAAGATTTTTGTTGTGGCCTTGTAACAGGTAAACCAATGATGCTCATGCTAAAACAGCAATGACCATTGTGTAATTATGCTTATATGAAAGCAACCAGGTGAAGTGCTTTTTACCTTAGCTATGTTGATTTTTTTTGTGAGCAACATTCAAAGGACTCTCAAAACGTAAAAGAACTAAGTCAATAAAACAGCTAACCATAAAAATGAAATTTGCATGGACTACTTCATATTGACATACACATTTTTCTTAACTCAAGTCATGCATAGCATTCCAAGGCCTGCTCGAATACCACCAAGTAAGTATGCTTGTGTATATGTTGCCTTGAGATGTTTTGTGTGTCCAAAATATTTGTTTGCATAAATTTCAATAGCAAATATCAAACTAGTTTGTTGATGCATTTTCCATATGATTTTCTCTTTATTGCTACAGCTTACATTTTTAGTATTTTATGATGTCATTAGGAAAGCATTTGTTGTCGTTATTTTTCACATGCAATCCAAGAACACAATCTATCAAAAGAAATCCTTTCCCAGCAAAGAATCCGACACTAAAATCTAAAGGAGACTTTCTTGTACTCCAAAATAGCTGCCTTTTCAAAATTCAATGATAAACTCCTGATGATTTCTTATACTTGAATATGAAATCACTCAGAAGTATTTTTAAACTGTGTTTAACAAATTTGCTTTTTTCCCCAAAGTGAGCCTAGGCAATGGTAAGGATATACCCAGTCATCAGTAGACATCAAGGTTGTTTAAAGGAAGTTAATTTGCTCCTGTACTAGCCCACTACGTTTAGTGTAGTTAACTTCCATAGTATATATTCTTTATAGCAGTTGTTCCCAAACTTCTGATCATGTACCATTTGTGGGTCTTGCACTGTTACCAAGTACAGTAGAATTTGCCTAATTCGTCACCTCAAGAAGATTAGAAAAAAGTGACGATTTAGGTGAAGTGACGAATTATGCAAACAGGTGGAAACTCTATCATAGAAGCTGATACTTAATCTTAGTAACTCATATACATAGTGATTTCATTTGCAATAAAATACAAGTTTATGACGTTATGGTTGAATACAAAAATTAACTCTATTCTATCTAGACAAATCTTTAATAAACTATAAAGACTTCCTGTGTTCCCCCAATGGGGAGTCGGGTTGTGCTTTACACCTCATGTATAAATTCAATAGACAAATTACAAGATGCAACAACTCAGATAAAATCTGTAATTTGTTTGAATTCCTACATGTAGTAGCTACTTAGACATCAAAAGCCCAACTGCAAATGATATATTAGCTGAACAAAACGCTTGTAAGGGATAGAAAAAGGTGACGAATTGAGCAAATTGACGAATTAGACCAGTGGTTCTCAACCTTTTTACACCAGCGGACTGGTGAAAACAGCACAAAAATTTTATGGACTGGTAACATAAAATTGCAATGAATACAACAGATTATCGCAATCCTTTTAAATGTTAATTAAGGCAGTTAGTATACAGTTTCATTTCAAGGATCATCATATTCAGGAAAGTAATACAGTCCAAGTCATAAGCTAACTCGTACAAATGTTGATAATAATGTCTGATAACTCTTTAGCAATGACATCAACACTTGTCAAAAATATTTTAAAGTTGAAAACATCTTTGTATCTCCCTTCTGCATAAAGCTATCCCAAACTCCCAGTTTCTTTTTGAATGCCTCTGTCTTGTTTTTCAGTACAAGGATATTTGTGCAAATCCCCTGTATTGATCTTGTTCAGATGGCAAAATATGTCCACCAAATACGCACACTAACTTATCCACATTTTATCCAAAAGAAATTCCACTAATGCAAGAGTTTCTTTCTCTTGAAAACTGTTTTGTTTTTTCCTTGAGTTCAACAATTCGCGAAAGAACTCGCCCTTGTGACAGCCATCTTACTTCTGTATGCAGAAGATATTCTTGCTGCGAATCCATACTTTCACACATAATTTTCAGTCTGGAGTTCAAGGGTCTACTTCAAATTTCATTGACAATTTACATNGTATTATTTAGCACTTTTTTACATCAGTTTCGTTGCAGCTTAACGTTCCAGATGGATTATGCAATGCGTAAATAACATTTTTTTATGCGCTACTTCTTTAATTTTTGCAACTACACCAAGATAATAATCATTCAAGCTTGCAGCTGCATCTGTGCACACTCCGACACAGTTTTCCCACATCTTTGACCTAGTGCCACGTCCTAGAAATTTCATGCAACATAGAAGCTCTTCTTTGAAATACTGTTTTGTTATCTATAATGTAATGTATATAATCATATATATGTAAAATATTACCTACTCATTGACATCACTTGCCTTACCTTCAATCTTTTGGTGAATTGTGTTGTTAGAAAATGGTAAACGCTCAAGTTTCTGAGCTGCTGGGGGAACCAGAACTTATTTAGGATGCATGGCCTTACTAACTCCTCCCAAATGGTGAACAATTTTTTGTTTGAAATATTTCAATGAGAAATTAGACACGATGCATGATAAAGAGATTCTTCAGTATTAGCCATTGTTTTTGTCAGTTTTTTTGTCTATACATGTTGTTGAGCAGTCTTTGAAAATAATCCAATGGCTTGTGTTAAAGATTGCTGTGCTTCGAGTCAGGGGCGTGCAGAGGTCTGGTGATGCCTGGAGAAACTGTTTGACTGTATGCCCCCTACCAACTTCTAGTATAGAGGAATGTGATAAAAACAAGCATTACATGAAGATAGTGTTGACAAAACAAGTTTCGAAAAAGTAAATCCAGACAGCATGTGTTCGTAGCCTTATAATATGCAGAAATGTCTGGTTACAGCATTTTAACTTTTTTAATTTCACTCCTTGGATGCCCTCACTGCTAGGATGCTTGGGACCATTGCCCCCTCTGCATGCCCCTGCTTTGAACGAAAGTGACAAGCAAGTGTGGAAGGCTGCATTGTGCACTATTTTAGAGAATTTAGGAGCATACTGAACATTAGGGGTGTGGTGGCTGTTCACTACATAGAGCTACAACAAAGCTCAGTCCAAGTACATTTTATCATATTGCCTGACAATATATAATTTTTTTAAGTTCATCCTGCTACTATCAACATATCTGCACATTCTTTTTGCAGATTGTTGTATATGAAGTGCTGATACTTGCTTCATGTCCACTTTGACAGAACTTGTTCTTTCTGAAAGCTGAAATATAGACCTTGTTAAAAAAGTGCAAATTCCCTGTTGCTTTGTTGACTACATTTAAATCCTCCGCAATTATATAACACAGCTACTTCCAGTGGGGTACCATGGCATTTATGGTAATAAGTATGAAACTGCAGAAGGATTCTATTTTGCGTCATTATATCTTGTCTAAACTGGGAAAGTTGTACAGTTGGTAGACACGCAACACCAAAGCAGGTTCGTTGGGTTCGATTCCTTGTCGGTCATACTGAAGACTTTAAAAATGATGCTTGTGGCTTGTCCAGCTTCATGCTCGACATTAACACTCCTGAAGCAGTCTAAATCAAATGGTTCCTGCAAAATCAAGCTGTTTGCATGTGTCTTGACAAGTCCATAGCTCCTTCGCGGAATGTGCTAGCGAGCTGCTCATACCCTCAAAAGACTCGGCAAGTCTTTGAGTCCGCAGTGAAATAAGATTTTTTATTTTAGGTTTCGGGTTTGTGAGTGGCATCATAAGCAAGGTAAGTTTTTGGCCATTTTTGGCTCATGTTACCTGACCTGGGCCCAACTGCTAGTCACAGCTTTCAGTGCAAACTAGGCTAGAATCCAAGCTTTTTGTGCCTTTGACTTTATAGGATTTCTGGTTTAAAAGTTATGTCCTAAAAACAGCAATATGAGTAATTAATCTCATAATTAGAGAATCAATTAGTTTGTTTATTTTAGATCATAATTTTTGAAGCAGAAATTCTAGAAAGTTGACCACAGGCTCAAAAGACACGGATTCTAGCATAGTTTCCATAGAAAATTTGAGCAAAATAATTCTGTCTAGTGGTTTGGGCCCAGGTCAGGTAACCTGAGCCAAAAATGGCCAAAAACCTACCTCACTTATGATTTCAATCACAAAAAAACAAAATTTTTTTTGTTGCAGACCAGAAGACTTGCTGAGTCTTGAGGGTTTGAACAGCTCTTTAGCACAATCAACTGGAAAGTTGTGGTGCAAAATTAGAGCTCAATGCATGATTTGGAAGTACGATACAGTTGTACCATGGAATCGATTTATTAATGGTCGGGTGCATTAACACTTCAAGAGCCGGCGTACAATATATTCGTACCTAGATTTCGGCCTAAAACTAGCAGTTTTTGGTTGCCTTACCAACGCCATAGCTCCTCCGCCGATTGCGCTAAAGACCTGTTTTAGGGCTCAAACGGATCGGCAAGACTTCTAGACAGCGCTCGAAAAAATTTTTTTGGTTAGAGGTGGATTTTTTGTTGAGTGACGTCATAAGTGAAGTAGTTTTGGACCATTTTGGCTCATGTTGCTTGGCCTAGGGCCCAACCACTAGGCCAAAGTATTTTGCTGGAGTTTTTATTGGAAGCTACGCTCGAGTCCGAGTCTTTTAAGCTTTTGATCGACTTTCTAGCGTTTCTGATTCAAAAGTTATGATCTAAAATAAACAAATTAATTAATTATCTAATTAGCTAATTAGTCAAATATTCTTATTGCTTTAGGTCATAACTTTTGAACCTGAAAGACCAGCAGGTCATTCAAAGTATCAAAAGACTTGGATTGTAGCCTAGTTTCCAATAAAAACTTCAGTGAAATACTACCATCTAACAGTTTGAGCCTAGGGCCAGGTGAAGTGGGCCAAGGTGGCCTAAAAGTCATCCACTTAGGACGTCACTAGCAAAAAATCCGTACCCCCAAGCAAAAAAATTTTTTTTCGGCAAGAATTGCCATGTCTTTTCAGCCTGTGACCGTGTCGGCAGCACTTACCGGAGAAATTCCAGTGCAAAGTCACGTGCGTTTCAGTGTTAAGATGCCAAAGTGTTAAGGAAACTGTTCATGGGCGGTGCTACCATTGACTCACCAACATTGCAACATTCACTACGAAGGCAGACATGTGACCCACAGTGCAAGCAAGCAGAGATGCGCCAGCCACAGGACACTTGTGACACTCTGAAAGAAGTACAGTACAAAAGCTGAGTAGAAATTAAACTGAGCTATCCAGTCTGTTTAATTGCAAGCCACATGTCATTGACTAGGATTTTACCGAATTTGACATGAACGCTAACCATTTCTAGTTACTTGACAGAAAATCTAGGTTGCTTTATAAATCGGCAAAAAATCTATGTGGACCATTGTTGAGAACTACTGAATTAGACAATGGCAAATTCGGTGAACAGAAATGTACAGAAAAATAGAAATTCTGCTGGGAATGACGAAAAAGTGATCAATTTCAAGAGCAAATTAACAAACTAGTGAAATTCTACTGTACCACCTTGGTCCAGGAAAACTCAATCTGCCAAATATCATTTGATCAAAAGTTTGGAAAGCCAGAATTGACACAATTGCCTACATGAACAAAATGGCTGAGAAATTATTATAATGGCCATTTTTAGAAACCAACAAGGGAAATAGGCTACACAAAAATTCAGGAATTTATCAACAGAACCCGACAAGTGAAAACTACAGCTGCAAATATATTTTTTTGTGAAGAAACATAGAAACCAGTCCTATTTGTGTACCACCTTGAAGGCCTTTGTGTACCTCTAGTGCAGTGTTTCCCAAACTTTTTCTGATCGCGTACCATTTGTGGACCTGTATGTTCACCGCGTACCACCTTATAACACCTTGTTCCAGGAAAACGCACTCTACTCAATATCATTCGATCAAAAGTTTGGCAAACCAGACTTGATGCAAATGTGGCATGAACAACATGGCTGTGAGAAATTATAATGGCCCTTTTTCGAATCTAATAAGGGAAGTACACAAAAATGCAGGAATTTAGTTAGAGCCCCATAAGTGAAAACAAAATGTATTCTTTTTGTGTAGAAGATCAGGTGGGTCTCATGTACCACCTTGAAGGCCTTTGCGTACCACAAGTGGTACGCATACCAGTTTGGGAACCACTGCACTAGTGGTATATGTACCACTGTTTTGAATGTATTACATTCGATTTGGTAATTACTTGTAGATTAATAGCATATTTTTGTAGTATTTTTACTATTGATGGCTTTGATGCATTAAGGGGAAGTTCTGCAACAGCATGATCTTCCTTTTTGGGCGATGTTTTCCATGTTTTTTACCATTTCCCTAATGACTGTGTCTGTAGCAACAGTTTTTCTAGTCTCCTTAATCGTTTTCAGTATAACGTTTAATTTATGTCTTACCCAACATTGAGTTAGTTTCTTCCACCCATCTTTACACTAACTCTAAACTACTTTCATTTTTGTGGAATTGAACAATTTTTTATAAGTTAAAAAGGGTAAATCTTAGAAAATTTATTTAGACTAACCTAGAAAAATGTCAAGTATAAAATCCTTATCCACTCATTTTTGACTTGCACAAGCTGTATGATGAAGGAAGACAATCTGAACGAAATATCATACTACAGTTATTATGAAATCATACAGAATGTATTCACTCACCGTCATGTACAGTTTTTGAATGGTCTCAGTTTTACAGTCACACCTCATTTGTCTAAACTCCGATTAACCGGAATCCTTGCTGTCTGACACAAAACTGCTAAGAACGGATTTCTCCAAATGTATTTCACCCCTTTAATCCGGAAACCTTACTGTCTGACTCCAACACAGAAATTTAGGAATAGATATGTCAAATCAATATAAAAAAAAACGCTAAACCGGATTACGCCAACTGTTACTTGGTTGTTAATTAAATCGCAATGGAAGTGTGAAAGTCAATTTTCTGCACACAATGAATGTAACAGTGGCAGAACTTGCAGGACGCAGTTAAGTCTCTTGTACAGTTCTTTTTCTTGTTTAATTCCATTCTGAATGCATACTAGCTTAAGTAGGTGGATCTGCTAATAAACAAAAAAATTGTGTGTTTCATTTAGGCATGTTCCACATGCACATGCAATCTACATATTTGCTCAAGTTGACAGTTTGTCTGAGTCTACCCTACAGTTTTTTTCTGTTCTCCTTTGAGCGATCGCTTAGGCGAGTTCAACTGTGCTACACATCGTCACCTTTGTTACATTGTTAACATTTGCTCTGAAAAGAATTTCGCTCTGTATACTTTTGATTTCGATTATCTGTATACCTTGCTAAACTGACATGATAAATGAGGTCTGATGGTTTATATGTCAACTTGCATGCAGAAGAAGTCCTTTAAACATTGACTAAACTAGCTCCACACAAAAATGTTCATATATTTGTATGATGTTTATTTGATCACCACAGGCATCACAGGTCATGAAGTTCAATACACTATGAAAAGTAGACACATGCAAGCTCGGCTAACCCTTACTGTGGCTTTAAAGCATAGGTCTAATCCGGCCCACGGTGCCATATTGGCACTAACGAAAAAATAATATTTTAATTTAGGAAAAATGTGTTGATGTGGTCAAATGTAACACATCTTGAAACCATCATGTTACATAAGATGTCCGGCCCTTCAACTGTTGTGTAATAGCTTGTGTCGCCCTCTGACAAAATAGTTTGGAAGCCCCTTTTAAAAACCAATCTGAAAGCATAGTTTTTGATTGCAAAACACTCACCACAGACTTGTTATTTGTTTTCTCTGCCAAAATTATTTTGTGTGAGTTCCTTTAAAATTCAAAGATTGGTAAACTGGGGTGACCATTCCCATGAACGCACTAAACACTGGGGCATTTCTCTCCTTATCCTCACTTGAAACATGTATGCCAAATGCCTTGAATAAAGATATTGCAAAATAATTGAACCAAAGCTGGATGATACCCAGTTTAGTTGTCTCCACCATAGCATTACAGACAGAATTTTTGCTCTCCAGCAAATTTTAGACAAAGCTTGATGTATGCCAAAGACAAGTACACATGTTTTGTTGACCTTGAGAAAGCATACAATTGAATCTCTCAAGAATAGCTTTGAAGATAGCTGTGGGAATAGGCTTGACAGCTTCTTGATAATGTCCATCAAGTCATTGCACTTTTGTTCAGAAGCTTGTGTCTGTGTTCCTGGAGTTAAATCACAACCGTTCATTGTGGGCTGTGACAAGGGTGTGTTGTCACCACTCTTCTTCATAGTCTATATCAGTGGTTTTCAATCTGGGCCTTGTGACCCCCAGAGTGGTGATAAACCATTTTGGCAAGGGTCGTGAGCAGATATTTTATGTACACAGCCATATTGCATTTGCTTTATTTGAGCTTTCAATGGGGGTTGTTAGGTTTTAGTAGGTTGCTATAGTGCAGTGGTCTTTAAAGTTTTAACGCCTCAATGCCGATAAGTCAAATTTTCATCAATCTAGATACCCCTTTTCAACAAAGTGTAATAAAAAATATTGTAAGAAGTAAAACATAACTGGTAAAGAAATATTACCCAGAATAGTAAGGAAAAAGGTCAATGCGAAGACAGCATCAAATTTATCAGCACCAATCTTCATGTAGGCACAGTGTTGCTAGATTGCTGGAACGAATGATGGAGTGTTGAAACTAAAAAAAATCAATGTAACAATGTATATCATACAATCTGTACAGAAGCAAGTCCAAGTTCTTAGAATAAGGACTTGAGTCCAGATTTAGACTTCCCAACACTGTTGAATACCTCAAATCTAATCTAAATCCCCATTGGTAATATTAAGACAAACTTAAACACCTTTGCTGCCAGCGTACAAATATATCGTACCTAAAAATCAGCCTAAAATCAAGCTGTTTTCATGTGTCTTAGCGATGGCATAACTCTTGCTGATTGCGCTAGAAAGCTGTTCAAATCCTCAAAAGACTCAGAAAGTTTTCTGGTCTGCAATGAAAAACGTTTTTTTGGTTTTGGATTACGTTTTTTTTTCTGAGTGACATCATAAGTGAGGTAGGTTTTTGGCCATTTTGGCTCATGTTACCTGGCCTAAAGCCTAATGTCCATACAGAAGTATTACACTCAAGTTTTCATTGGAAACTTGAGTAGAATCGGAGTCTTTTGAGCCTTTGGTTGATTTTCCAGCGTTTCTGGTTAAAAGCTATGATCTAAGAACAACAAATTAATTAATACTTTGAGAGCCGGCGTACGATATATTCGTACTTTCGAATTGGCCTGAAACAAGCAGTTGTCAGTTGCCTTACCAACACCATAGCTCCTCCGCCGATTGCGCTAGAGAGCTGTTCAAGGGCTCAAATGGATCAGACAGTTCTTAGATTGCACTTGAAAAAAAATTTTTTGGTTGGGGCTTGCGGATTTTTTGTTGAGTGACGTGATAAGTGAAGTAGTTTTTAGGCCATTTTGGCCCATGTTGCCTGGCCTAGAGCCCAACCGTTAGGTCAAAGTATTTCGATGAAGTTTTCATTGGAAACTAGGCTCGAGTCCAAGTCTTTTGAGCCTTTGATCGACTTTCAAGCGTTTCTGGTTCAAAAGTTATGATCTAAAATAAACAAATTAATTAATTAGCTAATTAGTCATATATTTTTACTAACTCGCATCACAACTTTTGAACCCGAAACCCCAGCAGGTCATCTAAAGTATCAAAAGACTCGGATTGTAGCCTAGTTTCCAACAAAAACTTCAGCGAAATACTACCGTCTAACGGTTTGGGCCTAGAGCCAGAAAAAAGTGGCCAAAAAATCCTCCACTTATGACGTCATTCACAAACAACCCGCATACCCCAACCAAAAAATTTTTTTCAAGTGCAAACTACAAGACTTGCTGCGTCTTTTGACACTTCAAACAGGTCCGTAACGCTAATCGGAGTGGAAATAATTCCGCGCAAAGCCACGTGCGATCCAGCTGTTTTTTTGCGAACCGCTTGAACTAACCTGGATGTCAAAGTGTTAATTATCTAATTAGTAGATTAATTATATACTTGTTGTTTTTAGGCCATAACTTTTCAACCCAAAAACCCAGCTAGTCACCCAAAGTATCAAAAGACTCAGATTCTAGCCTAGTTTCTAAAAAACTTGAACAAATACTACCATGTAGTGGTTTGCGCCCAGGGCTAGATAAAGTGGGCTGAAAAGGCTTAAAACTACTTCACTTATGACAGTTTGAAGAGCTCTTTAGAACAATCTGCTAAGGAGCTGTGCTGTTGGTAAGACAACCAAAGTATGGCCGAATTCCAGGTATTCGTACACTGGCAGCCAAGTTGTTGAATTGGTCTGTGTTCCAGTCCTCACCTATGGCATTAATCTAGGGCAGTGGTTCCCAACCTTTTTTGATGCATTCCTCCTTTTGCTCATTTTCGAACTCTTCATTCCTCCCCCATGACACAAAACTTTTTTTATTCCTCCCCTATTACACGAGTCTGCAGGAATATTTGATTTTCCAATATATTCTTTCTCACCTACTTTTTACCTATCACAGTGTAGCTTCGAGTTCGTAGGCTAGTATTAACTACAAATGGAACAATAGTCTTCATTGACGACAATAACGT
>JGI24021J15306_10004947_pt1 | contig 15669 bp, 10 predicted proteins | sample Ectturendosymbi1_FD_15306 | JGI IMG/M metagenome (IMG submission 15306)
TTCTCAAGCTCATCCGATCAGAAAAAAACAACGTGTTGATTTTGGAAAAATTTTTATATGATGAAGAACAAAAGCAATTTTCCAAACAAAAATCTGTGAAGTGCTTTTGGCAAATGAACGAAAAAGTAAAGAAAAATCCAAAAATTCCACCAATAGACGTCATTGGTGATCGGTTTAAGGTTTAAACAGCACCTCATTTCAAGCTTGTGATTCTATCTGCAGTAAAAGTAAATTAGGTTGAAACATGAATTTTTTCTATTTTCATTGCAATTTTCAGGCACATTAATCCACCTTGCCCAAAATAGGCAAATTTTTAACGAAAATCAGGCACATAAGGTAAACTTGCCCAAAATGGGCAAATGCTTTACAATTGTTGGGCAGTCAGATTGATCGCGGCACTGCTATTGACTTTCATATCTCGCATACGGCCAGTCCCGTCGCCATAGTGGGGAATTGATGGACCAAGCCCCCCACATTGAAATATGAAGACTATACCTTAGTGGATTTTTGTCAATTTGTATAATGTGAAGGCATTGACAGGGAAACCAAACACTAACTCTAAACATAACATCGGGCGATTTTCACCCCGAACTCTCACTAACCACAACGTGGGGTGATTTTCACTCGAACTCACGCTTACCATAACGTCGGGTGATTTTCACCTAGGGACTACGTGGCCACCATTCCTGTCTGGGTGGAAATTACCCGGGGTTAGTATTCCAGGGGTGTGAGTAATCTTTGCAGAAAACTTGAAAGTGATCAATGCAGACAAGTGCTCCCCATCGTTGTCAGTTGGCACGTGAACCTCGTTTTGTTCTGTTTTGTTAGTGGGCAGGTTCCACAGCGTTGTCTGGTCTCAAAGTTCATGTCCTCAACAAAATGCTTTGGCCTTTTACCACAAGTGCACGCTCAACAAGAAGCAAGCCTTTGTTGGCTAAGCCAGAGGTTTAGAAACATGAATAAGGCAAAAAAGAAGCACAAGGTTCATCATGTCCTCAATAAAATGCTTTGACCTTGCACCGCAAGTGCACACGGTGCAGGCCATTTATGGCTCCAATTTCTGTAATGTGACGGAGAAAGCGTCATAGATTCTGCCTGTTTGTGAATGGAAACAACGAGCTGAGCAGAGCCATTCGCGCCAAATTGATTTGTGTAGTCGGGGCTTGTACTCGTGTGATCTGCTCCCGTGCTGGCTTCGGTCAAGGTTGCTGGCGTGGCTTACTAGTGAACCTACATGCACCAACTCCTTCTGCCCAAATTGGTCGGTCAAAGTTGCCTTGGGCGGGATGTTTGTGAAGGAAATATTGTTGCACCCCAGGTAACCATGGGTTAATTTGGGCAAATTTTTGTTCCCCCATTGAAAACTACAAAAGTTGTGCAGATTGCAATAGGACTGCCCGAAAGAGCGTCTAAAAACATGCAGATACTGAAAGAACCAGCTTTCTACGTGAAAATTAACTAATTTTAAATTTAAGCAGAAGAACCGTTTGCCCAAATTGGACAGAGGTTACCTGAGCAGGGTTAAGCAAGCATACGTAGAAGCAGGCCAGTAGCCACGGAGACGGTGCCCCACAATTTTTTGTGCCTCCGAGTTTTGTTGCACTCAGAAATTTTTTTATGCAGTTTCTTTCAAATATACAATATAAACACAAATTTTGACCCCTATAGGCCTGTATAAAGGTTCTTGGCCTAAACGCCACTGCTCTTAGGTCAGTATCGGATGACGAACAAGTTGTGTCAGTGGAATAAAAAATAATCACGGGTTTCTTACGCATTCCCATCAGGAGTGCTGGCATCGCAGGAGGACGGGGCGAAAGATTCACTTAATACTGTGCATAGAATTTGCTTTGGGTAGCTATTTCAAACTGTGATGAGGATTCACAAAAAGCGCCGACTTGATGTAAGAGTGAAAACCCATCCCTTGGAGCTTTGAACGAAGTAAATTTTAAGTTTGCATAAGGGTAAAACGAACGTGGTGTTAAACCCCGTGATTCAAGGTTGTTTTTATTTCCCTTGCATCTCCTTTCCGCTTAGGCCACACAAGTTTTACTTCGATGGGGTTTTGAACTTGGCGAGCACGATATACGGACACCGTGTTGTGTAAGTTTGAAAAAATTGCCGAATGCAGAGTGCATTAGAAACCAGCAGTGTTGCGGTTAAAAATCACTACGCATCACGACTCAGTATTTTTGGTTAGAGTTTCGTAATAATGCCTGTGGATTTCAGGGAATCTTGTGAATACTAACAACAGGACGCGCACCAGATGGTATACGTATGTATTTCGTGTAGCGCAAGATGGCTGAAACTTTTTGGAGTTGAACAAAGCGTCATGATTTGTAATTGTAAGAGGACTCCCGAAAACGGCATGTTTGTTTCGCGACCATACTTTTTTTTAAATTCAAGCCGATCATATCTTCTTCACCCGACCAGCCTCAGCCACGATCTCATCACACTTCGACTTCCAGAACCGAACATACCGCGACCCAGATGCAAAGGTGTTGCGCACAACTCACCTGGAACCGAACCATCGCATACAACGACCGGATTTTTTTCAAAATGTATCACTTTTATACAGAAAATCATAAATGTCGAAAAGTGTGTCAAAAGACTGACAGTTTTAATTTGTCAGTGCTTCCGCAACGTGAAAAGCTTGTGAAAGTGATTAATTTTCGCTCCGCAAAAATAACTTTTTCATCTGTCGATCCCCGTCAAACAGCATACGCCGGTTCAACTCTGGTCGGCTTAGCTGACGGTGATTGGAGCACGACTTCCCGAGATGACAGCGTGCCTCGGATAATTGCCGGTCGTGCGTTTTAAAAACCTAATCGCAAAACAGCTGCTTCCTTTAATTGACATAGCTCTGGCGTTTTGGCAACGTCTCATACTGTAATTGGGTGCCAATCGTTTCGCCACGACCACTATGGCCAATGGCCTTTCCTGTATTGCGCGCTTTGGCGCCGCATCTCAATTGTATTGGATTTTGCAGCAATGTGTCGTTCGCTGCACCCTGCACAGGTGTATTCGGCTGCTGTGTCCCGCCTTACTTTCTTCCTGTCCTGCGTCTGCGATCCAGGTTATATTTCGCCTGCTTTATTTCGTCTAGCTACGCCTTTGCAGTCTCATCTTTAAATAATGAAAGCTGTTTGTTTGCTCAGCGTTTTCTCGTAATACGGAAACACGTGCTGAATAAGCAAAGTGCGTTTGGACTTGAACTCTCGAAACGCGAACCACGAGTAGCAGTGCAGTGAAGGGCTTGATAACCTCCGAACCCTTCATTTCACTGCAATAATACGCAAGAAAATTCCTGCTTCCCTCAGCGGAAAATGGTGCACTGAGCACATAACCTTCAGGTTAGGTATGCTTTGGGAATGTAATCTTCTGCCTTATAATCTCATTCCACCTGCATTTCATTAAAGTTTTGACTGAAATGGTGACATAATCTTGTTAACAGCCATGTTATTCAAGTGTTGGTGGAACTCAATATTTGCATGTGGTTCAATGAGTGAAAACTGTCTTGCTTCGTGAAGCTATCAGCTGTCAGAACGTTTGTTGATGTTAACAGCGGTTGGGCTTATTTTGTGTACAAGGCCAGCGGTTTGATGAAGAATTGATTCCAATGCGCAAAACCAACACAGGATGATTTCCTGTTATTTTTCAGTAAGTTCAAACGTTCAGAAAACATGATCAAGAACGTACTTTTTTAGCATTGCTTACCAGAATGCACCGAAAACCTCAACGAGTCCAACGCGTCGTACATTTTCACGCGTAACTGAGCTTCGCTTCGGCAAAATTTACGACCAGTTATTTCGCTTAATGGTTGTTCGTCCGGTGCACTCGGTCCTGTCCTTCATATCAGCAGTTGACGAAAGAAAAATATGGTGTCAATGAAAACCGGAAAGCTGTTCGTGTTTAACGTTTCAAAATAAGGGTTATGCAGTGACTTCGTTTCCAATAAATGCTTCTTAACAGCGCAGCGCGGTAACTTTCACTTGACCTTGCCTCGCAGTTAATCGTTACACAACCACCGAAACGTGTTTAACGTACAGGAAGTCATTTGTAACTCGTCCTGCCCATCGCGAATCAGGAGAGCTGTGAGTAAATTGTACCCCTGCTCTGCGATAATTGCCACTGCTCCTTTCCGTCAGGCTAGGAGATGCAGATGTGTGGTTTAGGTTTTCCAAAAGTTTTCTGCTTGTCGACCCAGCGTCTGCCTTGGAGGATAGCGTTTTCACAGTGTGTAGTTCTCGGGCGAACCTTCGATGTCAGGTTTTCACATGGCTGAAATAACTGTCTTGCTGTCTGGTTTCGGTCGCTTATTTGTTACGGCTTACCGCTGCCAGTCTTCTCCCACCCGAATGCGTGGAGCTTAAATCTCCTTTCGAACCTATCTAAATACTGGTTTCGATGAGACCGATCGGAACCCAATCTAAATGCAGGGTTAGCGATCGAAACCTAATCTAAATGGAGGGTTAGCGATCGAACTTAGCAGCGTTCGGTTAGGTCTCTCTTATCCTGCTGTTTATTCTTTCGACGGCTTGCTGAGTGGCACAGTGGAAAAGCACGCGCTTGTCGAACGGGCAATCAGGGTGAGCCTCCAGTGTGAATCATCAGCAGTGATGTAAATAACGGTGCGTTTTAACCCCTTGTTCGTCGACGTTGTCTGGTCGCACGCGACGTTGCATCTGATTCGACATCATTGTCACGTTCATTGCGCAGCTGTCCGTGTACCCACGTTGCAATGAATATAGCAACGCGTAAAACGTAGTCCTAAACCGCAGCGTTTCTCAACCAGTGGTCCCCGCGGACCAGTGGTTGTCCGGAAAGGTCCTTCAGGAGGACCGCGAAAGTTTTCAAAACGTTACAATATTCCTGCATTCAAATAAACCGTTTCTTGAAATTGTCCGATTTTCTATCATTGATTAGATCGGAAAATTTTATGATGCTTAATGAGCAAGCTCAAGTCTTCCACAAACAGTAAATTGTATGTGTTGTTTATATAATGTTTCTTTTCCATATTTCAGTTTTATCTTTGTTGTTGTACCGCCATATCTTATAGTGGGTACCACAAAAATTTTCAATAAAGATGGGTCGCAAGCGAAAAAACGTGAGGAGCACTGCCCTACACCATCGAAAACACCTCTGTCGTGCAAAGCAAGTGCGAGAAATCTTTTTACTGCTCTGCGGTTGCTCTTCAATGTCCATGTACTTAACATGCTTTAAGTTCTAATTAGAAATACTAAAAATTTGTCTTGGATTGAGCAATCTTCACATTCTCTTTATACAGCTTTGCTAAACCTTTTTCAAGCGGAATATTGTGTTTCGTATGATAATCCAAAGCACCTGGATTCACTGCTGAGGGTTGTTTCGTTAGAGGTTTCCGTTTTGTTTGAGAGCGCCACCTGACGATTGCATTGCAATAAATTCTTTTTTTAAATTCATAGATCGGCTGCAGTACGCGCTGGCTTGTTGCTATCAAAAATAAAGACACGTTGTCCAATTTTAAGTCGATCGCATCGCCTTTCAGTTTTGCAAAAAGTAGATTGTCTTTTTTTATTTTGTGGTTACTTCTGATTGTTGGTTACGATGTGAAAGTCGTCTGCGTTTTGCTAGTTCGAGTTGTGGTTGCGCTGGAAATAAAACAACATTCGCACGAAAGTCTTCAAATAATTTCAAGTCAAGGCGTTTATGTCAGTCCTCTGTCCAGCTAACTAGCTTGTTCTTGAAATCTGCAAACCGGATAGATTTGAACTGATTTTTGTGCAAATGGCGCGACCGATCGCACGGTTTTGTTCAATGAAGAGTTTTTTGCATTTATTATTTTTTTGATGACGTGCATATCACGATACATATGCAGGGAATGTCCACAAGTTACCTCCTAACGTAAGGTTCTTCAGTAACGTCGGCTTTCAATTTTTTTAGGAAGCACTGACCTGCTACACGGCAGTGATTCCGAAAACAGGAGTAGATCAGGGCGCGGGCCTGGAAGATTTATTGTGGTTTGAATTTCTCGCAGGCGAAACTTGTTCCCACCGACGACGTCACAGTTTATTACCAAACACACGGTCCCGATGGTTATTTGAAGGCCGTGGCGGAGCAACACAAAGAATACATCTCAGCAGCCATCAAGTCGCCGTTCAATGGCCACCCGGCTCCAACTCTGGATGTAATTATAACGGAATCGACTCAGGTGGGTTGAAGGCCATGTCGTTATTTGGCGTCTCGTTACTTCCAGGGCGAATTAGAGAGTCAAACGCATGTAAATTACATCAGCATGAGCGGTTGCTGCCTGTGCGATCCATATAGACGTGATTATATCAAATGCTATGAGCCATGTTTACGTCTAAGCTCTTTTCTCTGTTGTCACTGATTTACTGCGCACCTTGGAAAGTTACGCAATGCCGGAGTGGGTCAAAGTTCGCCAATCTTCTTTATAGTAACTGTTCTCTGCAGGTTAGGCGATCTTATAGGCGTGGTTACAGCAAATAGCACTGTGGTATGTGCTTTTGCGTTATTAATGTGAGATCTATTCGCTCTGGCGATAAACTGAGTGGCATTTTTGTGTCTTTAACGTATTCAAACGTTTTTCAGAGGTTTTGAGATGTTCGGAATTATAGCGACATTACGTGGTTGGACCATGGAAGCCTTTCAGCAAAGCTCAATTACGTCACGAGTTTTGTAAATCATTCTTCTGGTGTTGCTTAGTTAAAAGTGGTTGGCCCAATACTACGCTTTGTTTGCAAATGTTGCGTCACGGTTTTCACCTTACTTTCGTGGACCAGGTAGTTTTTGGACGCATGCCGTGGCCCGATAACTCAGTGATATTTTAAGCCGGATAGCCGTCGACAATCGTGGTGGCATTCTTGCTGCGTGCTGGTATTCGTTCTTGTTCGGAAGCGCAACCTTTCTTCGCGTTCAACCAAGTGAAAAGGTTCCACGGAACATGCATTTCAAACGGAGCTACACATTCCCGCCTGAAGGGATCGGTCCGAAATGGATACCGACCGTTCCCTTCAGTCGGTATGCACAGATGAGTACAAGCTTGCCATGCGCATCTACAACATGCGTGAAATTTGCTTCAGTCAAATCACCAACATTTTGCTCTGTATTGCACGCTTGCTAGAACTTTGCTAGAAGTAAGCTACCTATACATTAGTGGATAGCGCCTCGTGCAATAGGATGGCACTCCGGTAACAATATTCAGGGATAAGGTTATATGCATTGCAAGCATGTGTGTTGGTGTTTTCCCCCATCACATTTGCATCTGCTTACACCCAGTAACAATGTGCACCTGAATGTTTCAGTCACGTTTAGGGTCTGTGACCTATTATATTTAAAAATTTTCTTGGTTTGCTCAAACAAGCCACACACAGTTTTTCCTTGGTTAATATAGGATGAATGGAATGCACTGATATTTAGTCTTACTCAAATAGTTGTCATCAGAAAGATTGGAACTGAGTTGTGGTAATGAGGACAACACGGATATAAAAACGTTGAACTTGGAGAGAAATTCACATGCAGTAATATTTCTAATCATCACCTCCACATTTACAAAGTTACAAATGCGATATGTGTGGAATTGTGTGCAGTTCAACTGAATGTGGATGTATTTTTCAGCCATGTGTTTCACTTCGAAATACTTATCCAATATATCAGCAATTTTGTTGGAATGATTTTGCACAGAATTTTGTTGCAGGCCTGCCTTCAATTGATTTCAGTTTATGCAAACACTTACAAAGCTTTATTTCTGCTCTTCCAGATTATTTCTCTAATCACAGCTGTGTATTGTCTGAGATAGGGTGTTATGAATTTTAATGATTAGTTAATTGAATTAGTTAGAGATTGAGCATGTCTGTGCAATCTTCGAATAATGCTGAGTACAAAGACAAAAATAAAGAAGGTTAAAGCATAGGCAAGAAATTAGCCTGTGCACTGGGCTAGCTTTTAAACATACATTTATTTTTACGGTAAGATATAAGTTTTCATGATTAAGAATTTTTGGAGGTCGATAATTAATAAAACAAAGGTTACCAACTTTTGGCCTCAAGAGCTCATGGACTTCTTTAATGTATGTCCTGCATCCAACTTCCTTTTTTAGTAAAACAAGTTGTAAAGTGGTACCCTTTCTGTGTCAAAATTGCCAAACAACCTTGGCTGTTTTTCAAAACAAATTCTACAGTGTTTTTGGTTGAACGCGTGATACTTATACTAGGGTTCACGACCTTTCTCTGATTATGTACCCCTAAAATTTCTTATGACAAAAAGTCTGAGTAAAATAACAAAAATCCACTGAATTTTTAATAGAATTTTTGGATTGTTAGAACTTAATGGTGGACTCTGTTTTTGTGTCTGAAAGCTAATATATTTAACAACAAGCATATAATGATTTTTGAAAATAATATTCACTGATGTATACATTAATATTTTGAAATAACTAACATATAAAGATATTTTTCCTTCTATTGCTAACCTTAAATGTAGAAAAATGTACCCCTGGTTGGGAACCCCTGCTTTACACAAAAGTATTTTTGAACCAAAACCTACTTTCATTCTCTCCAAGCACGTAAAAAAAGGACAACTAACTTTTTAGTTCTCCAAATCTAGTACATAAGGCAAAGGAGACCTATAGTTGCAAGAAAAGTGACATCAAACTAGAAGTAGAATTCCGCACTTGAGCATGGCTTGTGGTGTCATAGGCAATCACTGCGATGTCTTAATATTCGTAGCTCTTGAGCGGCCATGTGGTTCATGCCGCCACAGATAAATCGCATGCTAGTGCGCACAATCAGCATAATACCGGTAATCGAGGTGGACGAGTGTCGGTCTAGAATTCAGGGGTTACCAATAAATGTGCCCGCCTACACCAGGGCACCCACAAGGACCACGTGGGTCGTCAGCAGGCCTGTTCTGAAAATAGCATTAACGTGATAAGTATCTTCACATTGATGAATATCATTAATTTTATTAATGATCACATAGTTAAAGGTAAATTGGCCAAAAATTTTATTTCAGAAGTGTGTATGAATCTAATAGCACTTCGTGTTAATCGGTGCCCAAGGAGTAGCTTCTAATTTCAAAAAGGTTGGTGACCCGTGGACTCCATAGTATCACGTGACTTGTGCCAGGAATGTTGCTGGTTTCTTGTAGTCAGCTGAGACCGCTTGCTTTGCAGATGTGTGATAAGGTGCTAGTGCAGACTTGAGGTTCAGTGTTGAAAATGTAATACCAATACAAATTGGCATGCATTTACAAATGGAAAAAGCGGATGCCTTCTATTGGATTATTGTGCAAATCAGCTACGTGTACGGTTATCGTCGAACATCTGGTACAGGCTGCTGTGTTGTAGAGTACAGCCTCATTTTTGACTGTTATGTGGAAACGAGCCATTAATGCAAACGTGTTTACCTTGGATAGTTCCATGAGCAATACAACCTTACTAATATCTTCGTTTAATTTTTTTAACATTCAAAACTTCCTTGGCATACTTTTGAATGGTTTCAGGGATGTATACGAATATCTGGCCCCACATTTCTTTGTATGGCACACCAAGCCCGTAGCCAGGTTTCAAGGTTTGGTGGGGCAAAATACATTTCTAGATAGAAAAGTTTTGTTTTCATTAGATGTGTAAAACAAATTTTCCTGGGACAACACAATTTGGGGGGGCACTGCTCCCCCGTGGCTACGGGACTGTGACATACACATTACATATGTCTGTTTTCAATTAATTTCAAAAGCAGATTTACCGTCTTCATTACCAGTGTGCAGAAAACAACTGTAAGATGTGTACGTTAGGATGCATATTTCTCAGCAACATCTGGCGCTCACGGTAACGAGCTACTGCAACAGGCCCGTTATTCTATCGTGCACGAATAACGTTATGGACATGGAAACCAACGCAGCAAAAGGCCGACTTTCGACGATTAAGCCGATCTTTGGCCGGACATGGAAATGTAGTACAGTCAGACCTCGTTTGTCGGAACTCCGATTATCCGAATCCCCGCTACAGTCCCATCGCCACGGGGGGCTATTGATGGGCTTAGCTCCCCAAACAAAGCTCCAACCCCCCCAAATGAAATATGAAACACTATGAATTAGTAGAATTTTTGTCAAATGTGAATGTCAGGCCCCCGTACTGACGGTTCTGCCCCGATATCCGACACAAAACTGCTAGGAACGGATTTCTCTCAATGCATTTCACCCCTTTAATCCGGAAACCTCGCTGTCCGACTCCGACACGGAAATTTAGGAACGGATATAAAAAACGCCAAACCGGATTGCGCCAACTGTAGTTTAGTTGTTTATTAAATCACAATGAAAGTTTGAAAGTCAATTTTCTATGCATAATGGATGTAACAGTGGCAGAACTTGCGGGACGCAGTGAGGTCTCTTTTACAGTTCTTTTTTGCATTTTAATCTCATTCAGAATGCATACCAGCTTACGTATATGGATCTGCTAGTAAAAAAAGACAAAAAAATTTATGAGTGTTTCATTTAGTCTTGTTCCACATGCAGTCTTCATATTAGCTTATGTTGACAGTTCGTCTGAGCCTACTCTACAGTTTTTTTTGTTCCCGTTTGAGCGTCCGCTTAAGCGAGTTCTGCTGTACTGCACATCGTCACCTTTGTTTACGTTGTTGACATTTGCTCTGGAAAGAATTTCGCTCTCTATACTTTCGATTCCAATTATCCGGACACCTCACTAAACCGACATTATTTGACGAAACAAAGTAGTCCAGATAAACGAGATCTGACTGTATTTATGGTCCGCAAGATAACACGCATTTTTAGTTTTTAGTCAAAACACTTCAACCAGGCGTGATTCGAAAGGAAACCGAAACAGGTAAACTGTTTCAAGTCAAATCAGCGTATAGTTTGTGTAGGAATTTTCCAATGCGCAGAAGTGTTTGGCTTGGGTTGTTGATAATATTAGCCCCCACATTCAAACACGATCATAGCTGCTTTTGCGCATGTTCCCTTGATTTGGTTTTCGAACCCGTGGGATTTGCAAGAATTTTTCGTGCAAATGTATTTCGCTCAACCGTTTCTCTGTAGTTTTCAAAGGAGAAATAAGTTGCTGTCAAACATTGTTCTGCTGCCATATATTTCTCACGTATCTAGTTTTAAGCTCACGTTTTTTGGGGGTGTTTTCCGTTGGTACTTCTAATTCAAACTGAAATTTAAATAGGCATTATTAAGCATATTCTTATTTGTAGTGACAAATATTCTTATGAGGACCTAGGTTTAGGCCAAGTTTTCTTTCCACTTGTGTGGTCTAGTTCAAAGATTCCCGAGCTCTAAGTCATGCCCTGTAACGATTGTTTCCTGGAGTGCCACACTCAATGTTGACGTCATTTGTCATCATCGCTTTCATCAGACATGTGAAATAAAGTCATTGGATTCCCCGGATTAAATCAGTTCCTCTAACAAGAAAAATTTAGCTCTTTTATACTATTTTTTTGCGATTCATCTCTTAACATTTAATTTTCGCTTAACAAGATCAGGAAGATCAGAACTACAAAACGGTCCTACGAAAAGACGGTAATTTTTCGGTGATTTTTCATATACATTTTCAATCCTTTTTTTGGACCCAGTAATCTAGCTTCCAGGTTATGTCATGCCAGTTTGGCTAGAGGCAGGCCAAACGCAGGCGGACAGCTTAATATCAAAGTTACGAAACTCTCAGCTACACTAGCAAGCCTGGTGATAAAAACCCTTATCGGTAACTGTAAACTAATAATAATACGTAATGTACTAGAAATTTTTATTGTAGCCGACCCAAATCTCTGAAAATTCTCTGAAATCCACAGCCTGTGTGTTTTACGCGTAGTTATCTTGCAGCAACGCTGTATTCCAAGATGTGCAACAGATGGTTGGAGCCTTCGCAGTATTTTTGGCACCCTTATCTGGAAAAACCCAACAGTTTTTTCTTGAGGAAACTCCTGGATTTTAGACGACTATTGAGCCTGAATTGTGTTGACGGTAAAATACTTCCGGTGTAATGAATGCTTGTACGGAAGATGAGCCGGTTGCATTTTTGCTTTAAAATAGCGTGGCTACCGCATGTGTAGTATTCTCATAGTCAGTTCACTCGCTTGTTAAAGAACGCAGTGGGTCGCAAGAAAGCAACCCCGTGCTTTGCGCAGTACGTGTGAGCACGTCTGTGCATGTTTCGTGGCGGCGGTTATGTACTTAATAGTCAGTAAGTATGAATTTCAAAGCAATCGAACCACGGGTTAAAGAAGAGAGTTGATAGTTGTGCGAGTATACACCTTGGCACCCTGAAAGCAACCTGTTTCATAATTTATTTGTTTTGCATCAGTTTATTTCCGAGATGAACGGTACATATCATGTCATTTTCATCAGACGGAAGCAGACACATAAAGCGATGGGTACAAAGATTTTGTAACCTCATCAGTGAGGCACTGCAACTTGACATCCGTAACTGAATGTGGCGGCCTCGTACAAATAAAGGCACATTGATTTTGTCAGCCGGGTTCCACGCAAACTTTAAGCAGTCTTTTTCAGGGAAACAATTGTTAGCACAGACTTTTCTTGTACCTTTGTTGGCTGGTGAGCACGAAACTACTGTCATCATAGCGTCAGTACTACTGCTGATTACAAACCGGTTTGCCAAGACACTGTTCGTCCAGCATTTTGCTCGTTTCATCGTGGGCTCAGCGTGCCAAGTTATTTGGAGCGAAACACGTGCGCAGAAAATTTAAAAGATTTTTTATCCTTTCAGCCGAAAGATTCCAAACATTTTTGTCTTTTAATCCCGACCCGCCTTTTTCAAATTCCTTGAAATCAAAAGTTTGAGTATACGTGTCAGCTCTGCTTCGATTTAACCAGATTGAAGTACGTCATAAAGGCGATAACCTGCCCCTTGTCATCCAGGAAAGCGATTACTCATCGCAATTATTTTATTGCCCAAAGTGCATTTACATGATTCGAAGCGAGAATTACCGTCTGACTAATGTCTCATCCACAGTATTGCCACTTGCGAAAATTTTTGATTTGGTGGGAACAACACTAAAACCAACTCGCTTCGCACTGCGCTCGCGCCGTCGGTTCTTTTGATCGTACGCTGAGGACGTGAACTTTTGATCATGCCATGCTACGGAACTTGTGGCGAATTTTACCAATAGTAATTACGACTCGAATAAGCTCGGGCTGGCGTTTTTAGCAGGTGCGAAGCTCTTTTTTAAAAAAACAGTAAACGAAATTGTCAACAATTAAAAATTTTGCGTCAGTGTGTCATTTAAGAGAAATTGCACAATTCGGCAGTTTGTTAATCACGTATCGTTTACTGAATGTGGCATTTACTCACTGCGCGTTAGATCGTTGTTTTTTGGAGAAAATTCGAGCATGTCCAAAATTTTGTATATGGCTACGGACACCGGGCTGTGCTTTTATACCCATTTGAACCAATCTGTTATAGGTTTCAGTGCAGGCCAACACTGTTGTTATGGCAGTAGAATCTGTTTCGTCTTCAAAATTCAGATGGGCTTCTTTCGTGCCTGAGTTCATTGGTGACAACCAATTTATACTCCGTTCCGACGGAAACTGCTGGCGTCATCCTTCTGGATTGAAAATGTTTCAAGATTTGTGCTGCATTTCTATTAGTCCATTGCGTTACAGTTAGTTTTGCAATGCTGCGACGATACACATTCTCATGATATTGCTTGAGGAAGCTGTTTTTGGAGAGTTGCGTGTAACTGTAACGCCATGTGGATGATGTTTAATAACAAGCTCACCTGGTGGTCGGATTTTTTAAATTGAGAAGTTGACTGCTTGTTTCCGAGATATCAGTTCACCTATGTCATCGGTGCCTTTTGCAGGAAATAAGTGCTGTCTTAGCTGAGAAGTAAAGACTATGTCGTAGTCTATTGAAGTTGTGAAATCTACTTACAACTGCACTTATTTAAAGTCTGATTTGGTCCTTAACAAACCACTTTCCGCAGTCGGTCACTTCAAACCCTAACGCGGGTTTGGTTCATTCGCATGTTCTTGCGATACAGACCGCGACCTCTCTTTGACAGCGATTCGTTGCGCATGAACCACGCGCTTACTAATGTTGAATCAGACCTCCACATGCCCCCAGTCAAGCTTTGTTCGTGTTCCCACATTCAGGTTGAAACGAAAAGTTTGTTAGAATTCGCTCTGGTTCGGTAACGACTCGACCGCATGGCTGTTTGGCGAATTAGCGGCAGTTACTTCTCACAGCTGACCGTAAAGTGCTCGGTCGTATCAACGTGAACTTATAGTTCATGGTCATTAATTGTCCGTATCGTGCAAGTTCAACCAAGGGCAGCATTTTTGCAAAGCGCCTGATAAAACCACGCCTGCGAAGGAATGCAGCCTGGCCAGCTTAACAAAAAAAACAACTTATTGTTTCAGCTCGTATTTGGGCGGCCCATGAAAATGGTGGCCTATGTCTGCTATGGTCACTGAAAGGGTGATGCTTCTGTGGTTGCCGCTATATTGGTTAACCTTCGATGTCAGCCGTTAGTTTATCCAATACCCATGCTCACCTTCAGCACTTTTTCAGCGAGAAAATGCTCTGTTGTTCAAAGCAGCCCCTCGTTAAAAATCTACCTTGTTGATTATCATCTGAGATCTAGATAATGTTCACAAAACTCAAATCGTATGAAAACATTTCCGTTTTTTTTTTGCAGCTTAAAGGAAGTCAACTTGATCTAACAATTGTGCGTGGACACGTAAAAAGCGTGGATTTGAAAGGGGGCCCGATATGCAAGTACTTCAATGTCCAGCTGCGTTCCAACGGTTTATACACAGGTAGTGCTGAGCGATGTAAATGTTATTCATTTGTTGCAGCAGTGCCACCCCAAAATTCTTACTTTTGTCGAAACACAGAATGTGTAACACGAGTTGCATCGCATATCGATGTTTACGCCCTACTATTACAACAAATTACGTCTGCAGTTGCAGCTTTAATCGAATTCAGTGTTGGTAGGGATAGGGATCAGCAGTGGCGCTGGTCTAACCGAATCACTGGAATGGCTATACTAGAAACTTCGTTAATAATGTCAGACCTCCGTAAAGAAACAAGCCAAAATTTGGTCAGTTTGTCATATAATTAAAGTTAGAATGCGATTTTGCCAAAAACATTATCAGTTTGCTCTTATTCAAATAGAATCTACGCATGGTGATTTTAGACTGCTGTGGTAGTCGAAAACCACCTAATTCGTCCTTCCTCCAGAAAGCTCTACACCAGTGGATTTCAACCTGGGGTCATTTGCCTTTTTTCTAGGGGTCGCGAGAGCTTCTGATAAAAATATTCATAATTACTTCTATGTTTTATATTTCGTTTATGGAACCACTGCTTGTCGTAGCCAAAATAATAGGATCACCTGGCAAAAACGACAGCCTGCTTTTTCATTCCGAATTGCTTTAAGTGTAATTATGACCATTAGAAAAGTTTTGAGTATGGTTATGACCATTACAGTACTGTTGCGTTTGGCAACGCACGAGTTTGTGACGTAAGAATGTGCTGTGCTTGTAAATTAAATAGGTATCTGAATGCGGTAGCTAACTTGGGAGTTGTTCTAGTTTACAATGAGTTGTGCTGTAGAGTTATAGGTGGGGGAACCTTTTTCAAAGTGGGGGGGAGCACAAGTGTACGTCAAAAACTATAGAAAAATGTTGTGGTTT
>JGI24021J15306_10004948_pt1 | contig 15667 bp, 12 predicted proteins | sample Ectturendosymbi1_FD_15306 | JGI IMG/M metagenome (IMG submission 15306)
TGTTGAACAACACTCATTCTGTTGTTTGTTAAAGTCGTGTTCGGATAATAAGCGTTTCGGATAATAGGCGTTCGGATAATCGGAGTTCTACTGTATTACTATCGTTAGGCTTAAATATTTTAGCAGAGGACTCATTGCTACTTTGTTCCACTGCAAAAACTTTGACCTGAATGTTATCTTTAAAAAATCTTTTTACATTCACCTATACATGCTTTAACTCATAATTGCCTTTGTAGTCACTTTAATGGTCTTTGTCTCATACATGTGGAAAACAGGTCATAAATGTTGGCAGCTATATGTTACCAAAGAACATACCAAACTGCATGTATATCAGCAGCATTTCAAATGTAATGCAGCTTTATTGTCGTGGTTTTAATATGGCAAATTGTATGCCAAATAACAGTGGTAATGTTAATGATAGTAAAAAAGCAACAGTGATGCTCAATTGTCATGAAAGTGCCAACATAGAAAACACAAGAAATTGATGATAGGAAACAATAATTTATGCTTGAAGATGTAAAAAAAATTTATAAAAATTCAAACATTGAATGCTTTCTGCACTTACAATGAAAAATCTTTGTTGACAACAATGCCGAAGTGTTTTTGGTATTTGGCAGTGGGCAGTGAAATACATATTGCAGGATTCTGTACTGAAAAATGTAAGAGGTGTCAGTAAAGAAATGACAAATGTAAGAGAATTTGGAATGTAGCATATTGAAACTGAATAAAACTAGAAGATATAGTTGACTGCAAATGCCAATTATAAACTTTTGAGAATGTAGCATGTCAAAATAGCCAAATATTAGGAAGGTGAGATGAAATGCCAAATTTAAGAGGTTTTGATACAAAACATGCCGAAACTGCCAAATGTTATAGGTAGCTGAAATAAATCCTAACCCTGCAACATGCTACATTCTAAAACCTTTGACATTTGGAATATCCTCTCAGTTACCTCTTATGTTTAGCATATTCCTTTCAGCTGTTTCTAAAATTTGGCAGCTTTGACATGCTACATGTACATTCGATAACCTGTCTTCTCACAGACATCTCTACATTTGTTAGTACACTATCCTGGCAAAGGTACTTCATTGCCACTTGCAAGAACCACTTACACAGGACACCACATGGGTTGGAATTGGTGGCAAACCCTACTATTTATAATGTCTGAAGAGATTGTGCTTGAAACTTTAGTTTTGACTATTTGACAAAATGTTTTACTGATGTAGTAAAGTTGTATAAGTTGTCATATTATTTTATTTGTAAGAAATACTCCCAGATAATCTTACTATCACCTCACTTCAGCTTGTTTACTGAGCTTTGTTAATGACATGCTCTGTGAAGATAAAAATTGATTAACACCGATGCATTAAAGCATTTTGTTTGTTGTACGCATTGTTTATGTGAGCTTACCGTACTAAATAAAAGTTATAATTACAAATCAGTTTTTTTTAAATTTGCTAAAAGCACTTATTAGTACAAAGTGTAATTGTCTTGTATCTACCGTTCAAACAATGTTTTAGTAATTTTTTTCTGATTTGGTTCTGTGCAGGTGATTGTGTAAAAGAACATACGGATGGTACATTTTAAATAAACAACAAATTTTTACAAAGCTTCTTAATTAAAATTCATGGCTCAGTTTCTTCACTTTTCATGGTTAAAAAAATTGTAACCTACTTGTTTGCAAGTGGTTAAATTATGACTTGAATCAGGTCTCTGCAAAAGATTTCAAAAATGCTTTGTCTTTAAATGTATCATTCCTGCACCAAAACCACTTTAAGTTTGTGTAGTCTCTAAAATTCATTCTGTTTTCAGAATGAAATATTCAGCTGTGAAAAGTGGATGTTTTCAGAAAGGTTTTTGCTATATATGTATATTGCAACTTTCAGATTAGAGTTTGGAAACTTCCTTTTTCCACAGTGCAACATGTAGTTTTTTGAACTTGTTTGTTGCAAGCCAAAGTTATAAGTGAAAATCTGCTGCTAACTTCAATTCTAATTGAATTTAAATACCACATGTAGTCAAGTGAAGACATTGATCCAATGGAGATTCGCTGCTCTGGCTTGCTGTTTACATCCAAGTTTGATTCTGGAAATCTGGCTCATGTTGAAAAAGTAGAAAAATCTGACAGTGACAGTGATGATGGAGCAGCTGGCAATGCATTGTATGGATGCAACCTCATACCAGATTATGAGTTTAATGTGTGGACCAAACCGGATTGTTCTGGTACACCGTATGAAAATGGGAACAGATCTTGGTTTTACTTTGGAATTCGAGGATACTCTCCCAACAAATTAATCAAGTTGAATATAGTGAATTTAAATAGACAGGTACAATTTTATAAATTCAGTTCTGTTCTAATTAAAAATCAAAGTAATCTTTGAGTAATTAGCAATATGCATGACTTGTTTTGAGGTAAAATATATTGGTCCTTTTTGCTTTAGTACTGTATTTCCAATTGTTGAGAAACCAAGTGTTTACAAAGCATTGTGATATCACTTTGCTAATAATAATCTTTTACAGTTTTTCAATAGATTACGGCATGATTATTACTATTCCAACTTACACATTTTTAAGACATTGCATTTGTGCTAAAAGTAAGTTTTTCATTTTTAACAGGGAAAACTGTACAGTCAAGGAATGAGCCCATTAGTTCGCACAGTTCCAGCAAAACCAAGATGGGAAAGAATCCGAGATCGTCCAACCTATCAGATGGTGGATGGACAGTTCACACTTTCCTTCACTCATAGATTTTTTGAGAGTAGAGGAGGTACAACTTATTTCGCATTCTGCTATCCTTGGTCATACACAGAATGCCAAGAAGCATTGGAGGTAACCTATGTTCTGACTCCCAAAAACTGTCTCTTGTTGAGTTGGTATTAAAATGGTAGTAGTAGAAAACAATTTCCATTTTCATCCTGTTAAAGCATTAAAATTACAGATGTGGGCTAGCAAGATTTTTGGCAAATATCTGATGCATTTTTTAAATTTTGGTTGTAGCATATGGATACCTGCAAGTTAATGCAGTCATTTGTTAGCAATTTTTGTTTTAGTTGATCATGTGTTTTTCAGTAATATTGCTCATGAATATGGACGGTGATATATCTGTTACCTATATGTAGCTCATTGTTTCACGTACTGTGCTCCTAAATCTTTTTGTAGAGTTCTTGAGTTTTCTGAATGCTGACAGACATTTTTCCACTGGTAAAATTTTTGGAATGTATCGTATTTTTTAGACCATAAGGTGCACTTAAAATCCTTCAATTTTCTAAAAAATTGGAAGTGTGCCTCATAATGCGGTGCACCTAATGTATGAATCTGGTTGTGCTTTCACACCGAGAATCAATTTTATGTGGTAAGCGTTGCTATTACAGTATTGTTACAGCTTAACTATGACTGCTACACAGGGTTGCCAATTTGGCTTGATTTTGAAAATCTAGCTTTTTTTCAACATTTTTGGCTGTTTTTGGAAATAAAAAAATCCAGAAAAAATCTGGCTTTTTTTAGTCAGAAAGGCTTGGCTCTGGCAAAACATTATCTGAGCTGCATATTCATTACAAATCTCTTTAGATGAGAGTCTATGACCATGCATCGTGCACAGAATATTGCAAAGATTTTACTATTGCCCTAAAAATGATCGATGTTATTGATAAGAAACAAATATACAACAGCGTAATTACACAGAAAGAATATGCTTGCAAAGATTGGAATTGTATTATATCGGTATTTCTGATGAGTTTTAATGTCCATTTTGTGTTCAATGGTTATGCATGTTTTATGTGTATAAGTCTTAAAACTGCTAGTGGCTTTCCCTGGCTTTTTTTGGGACAAGGTCTGGCTTTTTTTAATGAAAATAGGTTGGCAACCCTGCTGCTGCACATGTTTGGTTTCAAAGACTGCCATTGGCCACATGGTAGTTTTGTCCACTGTCATGACAGAGTTTTTTGCATGCGTTCAAAATCACAACGATTTTTTTGTAAACAGACCGTCATGTTACATAATAAGCCAACAACAATTGCAATGAGTAGCGCATGTGGTACTGTGAGTAGATAGCACCGGAACAGGACTTTTCGGTCTGGCCTTTTCGGTCAAGGGACATTTCTGTCAAACTATGAAATCTTGCAGAAATTTTACATGTTCACTTTTTAATACAAGCTTGCTTAAATGAATGGAAGGTTTTATTTCAAAAAACTACAAACATGATCCAAGATCCAAAAGTTGATCAGCATCAACATATGATTTTCATTGTCATCAGCAAGCAAATTGAATCATTATTGGCATTTTGCAATTTAATACAAATACTTCAAACTCATAATTACAATTCAGATTTAATCACAATCATGACTCCTCAATAGGGAATTGGGATAACACCAGTTAGCGTGACATTTCACCTGCCTATATAATCATTTCAATAAACAAAGGTAATCAGTTGTTTATGTACAGAAATGTCGTGACCGAAATATCCCCAGACTGAAACGACCAGACTAATATGTCCCGTGACCGAAACGGCCCAGATTGAAATGGCTCAGACTGAAACAGCTCAGACTGAAACAGCTCAGACCGAAACAGCTCAGACCGAAACAGCTCAGACCGAAACAGCTCAGACCGAAACAGCTCAGACCGAAACAGCTCAGACTGAAATGGCTCAGACTGAAATGGCTCAGACCGAAAAGACCAGACTGAAGTGGCCAGACCAAAAAGTCATGTACCCGATAGCACATACCTTAAATGTTGAAGCACAGAGGATTGTATTACTTTGCGAGGTTCCTGTGCACAGAACTGTATGTATTACTCAGTGAGGCTCTTGACTACATTGGCGCACACCAAATCAAGCACACGTACAGAATTTAGTTTGTTCTATTTGTGTCTAGCAGATTAGGCATGTGTGACAGATTAAACTTCCTCATATGTAATCCTATAAATTGAAAAAGTGACTATATTGTTTTGTATTTTATGTGTTACAACTGAGCAATGTTGTGAGTTATTGTGAGAGAGTTGAATACAGTTTGACATACCTGAGTTTTGCTTCATTTAATGCGCCTGTCCTTATATGGAAAGGGAACAGCTAGCATCCAATCATTGATATTGCATCTTATAGACTGAAAAATACAGTGTTTTTGTGCATACTATGTAGCTTGGCACATGACACAGGTCTAGGTGCAAAGTTAGCACTATGGTCCATGGAGTCAAAGTGATGTCTTACTAATTGTTAGTGGGGTTGGTAAGCAATGTTATTTAAAACCAAAAAGTTATTATTATCTACAACTATATATCTTTTGTTTAATAACTGACGTACATGAACTGTAGGTATCATAAGTCATAGATTAATAAATTGAGAAACATTGGCTTAAATTAAAAAAACAATCCTCTATGGTCTTGTTGAACACTAAGTGCTTAATTTTCAAACCTAATTTTCTGTTTGAGTACGGTTTGAGTACCAATGTACTACTACCTTTGATTTGCAGGTTGCCATTTACTTTTGGTATGATAACCATGATTGAGTTGGCATGTCTTGTTTCAAGCTGATGTTTGTACATCATTCATCAGGCACTCTAAACGGAAATTCTGTGCTGTGTTGAGTGTTGTCAGCCGCTGCTGTTGATGCAGAAATGTAAACAACCAGAGTTGTGAGCCTTTTTAGCCACACATGTAGAAAGGCATGTCACAGCAGAATGAATTACTTCGCATTCATTTGCATTGCTATTTTCAATGCCATTATTGTACTTTTAATGTTTTTTTTGTTTAGGTATGGGATGAAAAGTTCAAAGACTGCGCTCACCTGCAACCAGGTGAAGCGAACATAAATGACATTTACTATCATCGTGAACTTCTGTGTCACTCCATCGACCGGAGGCGGATTGACCTCATAACTATCACTTCTTGTGAAAACATGGCATGGCAGAGGGAACCTCGATTAGACAGGCTGTTTCCTGACAAGTTTGTACCACGTGCACACCGGTAGGTAGACAGTGGCCGTGAATTTAGTTTTTTTGTTGCATGCAGGGCTCCCATTGCTGTTTTTTTCCACCCAGATATGTTTTTTTTAAGTCGACCTGGATGTCTAGGTTTAATTATAAAAAATCCCGGTAAATCTGTGTTTTTCTGAAGATATAAATTTGACCACTGGCGAATGTAAATCTAATGAGATAATAAGCATATCTTCCAGTCATTACTTTGTTCGCGTGCGATCATCAGGTGAAAAAATACTCATATCGGTGAAACAAAACGTTTTCAGTCGGTTCCACACCTTCACACCGGTATCAATATCATTTAATACTGTAGGTTGCTTGCGACTCGGTACAGTCCGTTCAGCCATGCAGTTGCACGCGATTTAGACCGAGCAATTGCGCGTAAAACAGAGATAATATCAACAAATAGCAAACGGTGAACATAAACAATTGGAAGATTTGGATTGGGGTGGACGATATATAAGGTCATTATCGCAGACGCCAGTTGAAGAAATTGATGAAACAAGTTTTAAGACCGACTGTGCAAATTTTTGGGTTGTCCTATGCATGCAAATTAAAAAGCAATTTCCATTGGAAGGAGTTGTTGCCCGCTTAAGGATTTTAGATTCTGTTGAAGGTCAAGATCTCACAAAAAATCCAAGTTCAATAGCAAATATGGCCCTATGTTTTCCCAATCTTGTGCATGAAGATCAGCTGGAGGCTATTTCGGTAGTGGTAGTTTAAAAATGTGTCCTTGTCCAATAATTTTATGGATCCCTGATTTCTGGTATTATCTGCGCAATATCAACGACGGCTTCGCTGACTCAGAGTTTTCTGATGTAATGACCAGATGTATGGTTTTGCTACACTCTTCTACATCAGTGGAAAGGATATTTTCCACCTGTCAATCATGTGAAACAAAAACGAACTCGCAAAAGACTGCTTAGGAAAGGTTGGCAAAACAAGCATTGCCAAGAAGCCAGCAAAACGGCGTGGACACCTAAGCCTGAATTAGTGAGAGATGTCATTAATGGGGTATGTCACCAGCGTTATAGAAAACGTCTTGAGCAACGGAAAAGTGATCCAAATGTTATTGTTAACGCTGCAGACGAAAGTTTCAAAGAGGAACTATAAGTAAATCAGTACTTTAATCACCGTTTCACCTCATGCATTTGCATTCATATGTCTTCTTGTAAATTAACTTTTTTTTTTTTTGTAAGCAAATGTTTTTGTTTCATGTATAATCTGGGTTTGTTAGAAATTACTTGAATGGGAGCCCTGGTTGCATATGATGCGAATACATGCTAGACAAGTGTAATTGTGATGTGATGATTCGTTACTTCCTCGCAATGTTTCCGTTGTAATTTTTATCATATGTCTTCATCCAAGAAAAGCTATTAAAGTGCGGTTAGTTGCAAATGCTTCCAGTTGTGGATGTGCTCGTACAAGTCTTGAAGAGTTTTTTTTTAGGTAATAGCCATGTGATGATTTGCAGTAACTGTAAAATTGAACGCTCACTTCAAATTACGTATTTTCTCATGTCAAATTATTGTTCTCCATTTACCATATTTATTCGAGTATAAGTCGCATGCGTGTATAAATTGCAACTCCATATTAGACCTGATCAAACGGTACAAAATTTTTATTAAGCAGCATCACAACAGGAATGCTTTCTTTTAGAAGCCATAACGCTAACCAAAGGTTTGCAACTGAAATGCCATCTGTCTGTGATTAACAACGTGCTTCGTAGTTTGCCTTTGCGTTTTCATGTGCATGCTGCACACGCATGAAGGTGCAAAGCGCCGTCTAGATCAGTGGCCTTCAACATTTTTGTCATCGTGGAACCCCTGATATACTTTCGCGTTTGTCATGGAACACCCATTAACAAAAATTTTAAAACACGAATTACTTGTAAGAAAATCATATTTTTTCGTTATTGGACACTTCAACAGATAAACAGTTATTACAGAAGTTAAAAGGCAAGAAATTTAATGACTCGCTTGTTCTTTGCATTTTTGGAATGTCGCTTCTAAATTCAGAATTTGGTCATCCGGAAGAAAGAACCCGTATCTCACGTATGCGTCATTCCATTTTCTAACTTTGGCAATTGAATTACATTTGGTCCCCTTCGGATTAGGTGCCTCGTTTACATTTGAACGACATTGCTGATTACCATCCACACCTTCGCTGTTGTTATTATTTCGCTTCTCATAAGCAAATATGCTATTTTTTTTCATTTGGCTTGACTAAATAGTAAAAAGTTGGGTTTCACACTGTTTTTATTTTATTCCCACAAAGGCTGAACAGCAGCCGTAGTCCGTTGTCTACTCCCTGCTACTCCGATGTACAGCACTGTAAATTGTACATCGGCAACATTGTATAACTATGATACATCAATAACGTTCTTAAAATTGCACAACAGTGAACAACAAGTGACGCAACAACTCTCAGTATTTCTTGTTCCGCTATCTGCACTCAACCTCCTGTACAACTGACTAGCGTACTTGGAGTCTGAATGCGACACGCTGATCTAAAAATTACATAATGATGCATCAACACACTGAAGCAAGAAGTTATTTACCCTAAATGATGAGGAACCCTCACGGAACCCCACTACATGTTTTGCGGAACCCCTGTTGAAGAGCGCTGGTCTAGATAACACGCGTACAGTAGCAGCGTACATGCGCATGTCGCACCTCGTGTATAAGTCGCACCTGACTTTTTGGGTGAATTTTTAGTACAAAAAAATGCGACTTATAACTCGAATAAATACGGTATTTTCACAAGCCCCCCAGCAACCGACTACATGTGAAACTTTCTCAATGCTCATGTTATTGTAGGTTTTGCAACAAACGTGTTTACTTCGTGAGCAGCCGCGTTCATCCTGGGGAAACCCCGGCCAGCTTTGTTTTCAACGGTTTTTTAAAGTTCATTCTTCGTGAAAATGACCCAAGATCTCAAGAACTCAGGAAAAGGTCTGTCGCTTGCTCACTTTTTGTTACACTCTTTCTGTTGTTTGTCAGCAGCCGTCACTTATCGATTCGACCGATTTTCTTGGTATTTTTCATAAACACATTAATGCGTTATTATTCGTTGCAAGTGTTAAGTAAAGTCTGTTCGTATCTTTTGATGTAGATAAACGTGTAATTTGCCTTAAAAGTGACGGAAATCTTGGCTACAATCGTCTGCTGAAAAAAGTTATATTACGTTGCGGAATAGTTTCAGACACCACTGCTTGCAAACTTGTAGCTGCAATAAAACCGACATGCTCTTCGCAATTAAAAGCTCGGGTTTTGCTGCAGGCTTTTGAGGTATCAGCCGACTGGGTTCTGCTTTCTTGACTTATCGATGAATTGGACTTGCACATATCTGCTTTCAAGTAATTAGTCTCCGCTAAGGCGATTCTGCCGAATCAATCGGTAAAGCTTTTTAAATAGGAAATCGATGTGAACTCCACGCATCCTCAGTCCTGAAATCCTATTCAAATAGAATATAAAATAACCAGCATCTATTTGAATAAGATTTCATAACTGAGGATTTGTAGAGTTGCATTAAATCGGTTTCCTATTAACAGGATTTGCGGATTGATTTGCCTGCGTCGCCTGGGTGGAAAATAATTGCTCGACATGCTATTAAGATTTATTTTGCTTTGTAAGGTGCCTTAATTATTTTTTTCACGTTTTTTCTAGATTCGTGTTTAAACTGATTCCGATGCTGAACCCAGATGGGGTGTATCGGGGTCACTACAGAACTGATCAGAGGGGCGTCAATCTGAACCGCGTGTACCTCAATCCGGACCCGGAGTATCATTCGTCAGTGTTCGGCGCGCGATCTCTCATCCTGTTTTACCATCATTTCTATCAGACTGAAGATGGCGCTTCTGTTACTGGTGACGCCAAATCTGGTAAAGGTCCGTGTTACGCGAACAACCTGAAGGAAAACCGAACCCAGGACGAGAAAAGTGCTTCCGAAACGCAAAGCTCCCCTGCTAGTTGTGAAGACGAGCAGAGCCAGAAAAGGGCTTTGTCGCGAGTAAGTTGCGACGTGGTCAAACCCTGCTGTTTTCGGTTGTTATAGACCGAAACGTTTTTGAAATGACCGAAAGAAATTAAGTCATTTCGGTCAGACTGTTTGAAAATATAGGCTAANAAACACTTTTATAGCGAGTTTTAATACAACTGTGAGACAAATGACCGAAATATTTCAGTGGCCAAAATATCTCAGCTAAAAATGATCGAAATGTTTCAGCGAAAAAAAACAGGGTCNGACTCCGCTGATTGCCATTAATAAGTCTGGCATGTTGCTATGCTTGACTGTTGAAAAGGTTTTATGCACTGTGGAAAAGAGTGTTTACGCTTTTCNTTCGCCGAGCTGTTGCAACAAACGTCTATTGTCACACTTTCGNAAATCTTTCACATCTTTTTCTGAGTCTCTGAAAGGTTTGTTTGCTTCTCTTCCGAACACGAGAAAGTCAAGACGGGCCAACACGACCGGTTCACCGTTTCATGTTGTAAACCAGTGTTTTTCAACCGGGGTTCCTCGAGTGGTTGCCAGGGGTTCCGCCGAAACAGACCGAATTCGCCTGGGACGAAGTTCGCGACCACAGTTCTATGCTGTTGTAGCAATATCGACACTTGGATCATTGCATAGGGTTCCGTGAGCAACGCAAACATTTGCGGAAGGTTCCGCTGCAGCAAAAAGGTTGAAAAACACTGCTGTAAACGTTCTGGCACGACGGGCTCTTTAAAAATACATTCCCGGTCTCGGTGCTTCCCCGCTTAACGCAGCACCGCAAATCGAGTTTTCACCATACCACCGCAGCTTTGATGCAGGTCGATTCCGCAGCCGCTTCCTCACACACCGCTGCACATTTGTTTTTTCAGACCGACAGCGAGCGAGGTTTGATCAAGCCACCCCAGGGGGTCCACGAACCCGCGTTCGTTCCTTTCAACGGGGATTACCGCGACATCAAACCGCGCGAAAGCGGGATCGCGTTTTACGTCGATCTTCACGGTCATGCGTCGAAGCGCGGTTGCTTCATCTACGGGAATCATCTGGATGCGGAGGAAGATCAAGTACGTGGTTTGTGTCCGACCTTGCGCTGGATACGATTGCGAAAGTGAAAGACTCACAATATTGTGTACAATTTTTTGCTGTTTGATGCCAACGGATTAACTCACCACATATAAAGTCGCACAATAAATATGGAACCGAAGATTCACACAGTTCCTCGTTTGTGTGTTGCTTAGTCATGTGAAGTCGCTTTGACCCTTGAAACAGCCATGGTATCCTCTCATATGTTTAAACCAACGTCACACCGCGTCTTGTGACGTATGTTGGGCCATGAAGCTGCAAATTCATCGAGATCCGTTTTTACATAGCTGGGTAGTCTATGCATAGCGACATTGGCCTGCATTGTACTTGTACTTCAAACGTGTACGCGTCGAGAAACAACCACATCAAACAAGGGCATCGCGCAGCCGCGACAATCTTCCGACTGTGTCCTTGAACAAATGCAGCGTAACGAAGCCAGGCATGAGAAATAAAATACAAGAAAAATCGAAGCAACAACCGTCGCAATAGTTTCGACTATATACGCACTTCAAGTTTTTTCACGCCGTTTCGTGAAATAGACCACTTCCTGTTATGCTGGTCATCACTGCTTTGTTGTGAGGACTTTAACCCTTCCGACTTTTCGTTCTGTTGCGTAGACATGGAATGAAAAGGTGGCACACGAAGGTATATAAGGTGTGAAGCGGGTAGAAGAAACACAATTCATTTAAATTTTAAAATTTTGTTGGGTAGTTTATGAGGACTGTTTAGCGTCTCAGGGAATACAACGATTTGCATACAGTTTCCCGTACGGTTTGAGGGACCCTCTCCCGCTTTTGGGATTAGCAATACAGGTTGCGGCTTTCCGCCATTTCATTAGCTTTTTTTGATAGTGTTTTGATGGCGCTTTGTAACGACAAAGGCCTTGTAGCGCCACGACTGAGCGTTTACAAAGTCTGGTGTCATTTGACTCGTTTTTGTGTTCTGGATAGTCCCCGCAGCTCTTCTCTGCGCCTGGTAAGAGAACTAGAGTACCAACTACAAGGTCTTGGTAAGACCCGGCCGAGAGACGAACTTCAGACCTACCACACCGAAGCGGACACACCTACTATCAGGCCACGGACTGGTTTTCCATTAACTTGCTGTGGTCGCTCTGAGCGGTCTGAACTTTGATTAGTCTTGACGCTTTATCAACACCCTGTTACTCGATGCAGGTTAATAACTTGCTGTTCCCGAAGTTAATATCGATGAATTCCGCTCATTTCGATTTCAACGGCTGTAACTTCACCGAGCGCAACATGTATTTGAAAGACAAGCGTGACGGCATGTCGAAGGAGGGCAGCGGCCGAGTGGCCATGTTCAAGGTATGTGTCAATTTTTCAACGCGTTTTGCCAAGTCTGTATATCAGGTTTCATTGAAACGTTGGCTTTGAATCACACGAACTGGTCACACGAAGGCTTTTCACCAACAGTTCGAAATCCGTGCTATTAAGCAACTTCAAACTTTTAATCTTTGTTTCGATGCGCGAAAAAATGTCGTTTCACTGCAACCAGTCATTTGATCTCAACTCACTTTTGCGTAACGTCCTTCCACCGATGTTTACAGACTGCCGGACTGGTCCACAGCTACACGTTGGAGTGCAACTACAACACCGGCCGCACCGTCAACTGCATCCCGCCGTGTATCCATGACAACGGAAGGGCGACGCCACCACCTGCAGCAGGTCAGAACACACTTTATCCAACAACACATTTATCTTCAAATGTATGGTTTAAATTTAGCGGTCAAGGCCTTGTTTCTGCGCGCCCTGCCGTCTTGATGTTGAATTCTCTGTACATGATAAAGATGTGTTGAAATCTGATACAACGGTTGCTTCTTTATGTCAAGTTTTTTTCGATTTTATTTGTCTTGCTAGTTGTTTATACGGTAGAACCCGCTTAATAAATCCGCCGCTTATTGAATCCAAGTCGAGTTGCGACGGAATTTTAGCATTGAAAAAACGCCGCTTTATAAATGCAGCATTCATTTTCTCATTTTTGGTCATCGAACTGCTGCAAGTTAGCACGTGTTTCACGTAAAAAGCACTTTTTTTGCAAATGAATTGCCTGCTGAGCATTTTCTGAGGAGCGCAGCATGCAGTGATTGAACAAAGCATTCTGTACATTACTGTTTATTTAACTCTGATTTTGCGGCTCGACGTGACGCGACAAAATTGCATCAGCCAGGATACCGCCTGCAGCAATATTGTCGTTAAATAAATAAACAAATTTAAAATTAAAAAAATGTGCGGCGCCGGTTACAAAATCCGCCGCATATTAGATTTAAAAACGTTTGGTACGGAGGTTGATTTATTAAGCGGGGTCTTCTGTATTGCCTACGGCCACTGCACAGTTGTTAGAGGTTTTCTCAGTTCAGTCTTCTGTGTCCGACGTCCGTACAGGCCACTTTTCAATTTTATTTGCCCGATGCTGACGTCAACAAGCATTTATTTGATTTCGAATGACATACAATAGGTCTTGGATTTTTAGTACACACGACTTCGAAATGTCTGAAAAAAAATTTCCGCAACCCGCGATTTCTGACTCGCAGGCTTCCCGCCGAAGTACACGCCGCAAATCTTCGAGGAGGTGGGGCGAGCGATGGCGGTCGCGGCCCTCGACATGATCCAGAGCAACCCCTGGTCCAGGATCCAGCGCTCGGAGTTCACCACACACGAGAACCTGCGTTACTGGATGCTCAGGTCGCGGCCACGGTCGAAGTTCCGTAAAATATCGCGTCTGAACATTCGGCCTCGCGTTGGAACTGAAAGCACGCCCCGGTTTCCACGCGTTCAGGACGTTGTGCTTTGTTCCGGTGCAGTTAGTTGCGGACTCGCTGAGTACTTGTACAGTGCACCGTGAAAGCGAGCAGTGCGTGACAGTGAACAACAAACTTAGCGGGCACTGAGTACATCCTGGGATAAGCTGCCGTTGGTTTTGCAATAACTATTATATCGTTTTTGAGTGAGGAACGTTTATCTCTGTCACGAACACTGACCCTCAGCAGTGTCTCGCATGTGGTTTAATAGCAGAACGTTGCGTGTGTGCGAGTGATCTTCGGCACTTGTTGGAAAGTAGCCCGTCCGTAAAACCGATCAGGTCGACAACGATATCGCGCAAAGCAGCTTCTGTATGATACAGAAGCTCTTTCGGAAGCAGTCCGGCGGAGTTTCGNACAAACGCGTCCAAAAGCTTGCTTCAGACTTAAACCATGAGCAATGGCTTGCATTTAAGCACAAAGACTCGTCCGCGAGTTTCAAAGCTTCAGCAAGCACATCAGCTTCATAGTCGTCCGGCCAGCTCGCGGCTCAGGTTACCGAAAATGTTTAGGACACCGGCGGAGCCGCTTGTCACCCGCCCATTGTGCAGTGTAATGAAGTTAGGGCATTCCTCCTGTTTTTGTTCGCCAGGTACGTGCGCAGTTCGTGCGGCAACCCGATCCTACCCCGCAAGATGGCGCGCGTCAGCACCCGCGTGTCAACCACGTCAGTGACGCAGATGAATGGCGTCAACAACGGCGGCGGCANNAACAGTGGTGCGAGTAGCGGCAATACGAAAAATGGGTGAGTGGCAACGTACGGCTGTAGCCGCCTGGGACCAGCGTCACAACAGCACAGAACTCGCGAGGCCTTGACACTAAGGTGGAGCACAGAGGTTTCGAAAGTTTCGTCAAATTCGGTCTCAATTTTTTCAAAGTTTGTTGGAATTAAAGAAGGTTGCGTGTATGTTGCAGATACTTTGTTTCTGTGATGAGAGCCATGTTGTAGGTGTGAATTTTTTGTTTTTATTTTAACTGTATGTAATTTGTGAGGTTTCTTCGTGACGGTATCAATTTATCGCTGGTTTATCGCAGCATGGTGATTTGAACGTTATTTTGTGCTACTTCGTCAAACCTTGAAAAAAACAGCTGGTATTTTTAGCGTGTGTTCTGAAAAACTGCGCAGAACACAAATTTTCCTGGTCTGGCACTTTGCGAAAAAAGTTTTCTCCCTTTTTCAGCCGAAACAACAGCAACGATACGGTCAAGCCTTCAGCGTCGACCCTTGCCAACGCTTCGCGTCATGGCGCATCCGCTGCACCCACTGCCGGAGCAGCGGGAGGCAACCGGCTAGGACCGGTCAAAACCAGTTCAGCCATGCAACCTCGCCAGGTGCCTGTCGTCAGTTATAAAACCAGCGATGTCACCAAACGTCAACGAAGCATGATCCGAGCTGCTGTGAATGGGAACTCGAAAGCGCTGCCGCCGGACAAGCACAATTTCGGGACCAACCACTTGCAAGAGTTCAACTTGGACCAGGAGCACGACTCGAAGCTGTTGGAAACGGTGGCGTCCGGAGCCGTGGTCCACGGCCTCACCAACGGTGCGTCGCCGTCAGTGGTCCAGTTAACTCAGACCGCGGCAGCTCCGACAGCTGCGAATTACGCTTTCAGCCGAAACAGCAATTCTGACAGCGACCTGGTGTCCCACAGCTCCCCTGTGCTGGGACGTCCTGGCGTCGACTTTCCGCGGGCGCCCAGGGGCAATCTTAACGGCCAGAGTGCGAGTGGCGTCCATTTCGACAAGATTCACGTGGACAGCGACCAACAGCGATTGCCCCCGGCCGGGAATCGGCCGATTTTGTCCCGAAACC